>Ga0116227_10000983_pt1 | contig 60869 bp, 46 predicted proteins | sample S1TSphgellanicum_FD_89693 | JGI IMG/M metagenome (GOLD analysis project Ga0116227, IMG submission 89693) | Host-associated microbial communities from peat moss isolated from Minnesota, USA - S1T2_Fb - Sphagnum magellanicum MG | ecosystem: Host-associated > Plants > Peat moss > Unclassified... | reverse complement strand
CCCCCCCCCCCCCCCCCTGGGCCTTACCCTACAAAGTTGGTTGGGGAAGCCTAAATTGTGCTTAGGGTAAACTGAACCATCATCAATCGCCTACCTATGACTGAACACTTTCCCAGATCTTTCTCAATTCTTCTCCATTTTGAGTGATTTAGAATGTTATAGGACCACCTTCTCAAGCTCTACAAATCATCTTTGCAATGCAAAGCCCAAGGACTAGCCAAAAAAGAGAAGTAAAAAAAATATGTTTTTTCGAATTGCAAAACGTGTTTTTTTTTTTCCCCCATTTTTCTTCATTTTGACCCCTCCTATTTCAAATCTCATAATTCTTTTATTTCTTATTCATTTTAAATGATTTAAAGTGCTATAGGAGTGCCACCTAAAGTTCTATAAATCATTGTTGACCTCTAATAGCAATAGAGCAACATACAAGGAATTTTTTTGGGTGTTCAGGAACCAACCTTTGTAACGTTCAGTGGTTTGGTTTTTTGGGTTATTGACCCCTTCTACTTTGGGGGGTTGTAACTTTCTCAATTCTATTTTGGTTTTTATTATTTTGAGTGCACTAGATGTGGTAATAGGAGGGATTCAAGTTTTGTTTGGACACCAAAAACAATGGAGCCCTCCCTTTGGATCTGATGTACCCTGAGCACTTAAGTGTTCACTCCCCAATGGGTTTACCCTACCATAATTTGGAATGAACTTTCACTTTGTCCTTTCCTTAATTCAATCACAACAAAGTTTGCACTGTGTGTGTGTGTTTTCAAACAACATCATCTTATACAAAATTGGCATTTTTGTTCAAATTTAATTTTTGGGTACACCTTTTGTAATATACATTGGTACCACAATTGTTTTGTTCACAAATTTCAAATTTTTGTCATTTATCCGACTTGCAAATTTGAACCTTTCAATTCATGTATAAATTGTTTAGAATAAAGTTGGACTATTTTGAATTCGAAAAATATTATAATGCCCATTTAAATACCCTCAAGAGAGGTTGTCGTTTATTTTACCTAATAGAGTTTTCCTTAAAGTCATGCCATGTTGGGCCTAAGTTTCACTTCTTATTTGGTGCCTTATCCCCTTTTGACCGTTGTCCACAAAGTTTAGTAATAATGGACCAAACTTTGAAAATTTAGCATGAACATCTTTCCAACAACTTTTTTTCACCTCACAAGTTGCCCACCTATAAACTTTGCTATGTTGGGATTTAAGGGAGTGTTTTTTTAATGGCAAAATTTCGCATATTTTCGACTTGAAGAAAAACCTTTCTACCTCCTTGCCCTAAATCAAGGTCGTTATTTTGTCCAAATTGCTATCATTTGACGTTCCTTTAGAAGAAAAAGGCCACCTTTTATATCAACAAGATAAATGGTTGTTGATTTGTACAATGCAAGAGGATCGCAAGATGTTGCCTTTCAAAGGAGGCATGTCACAAGTTGTCATTGCACTGCTGTAAGTGCTTATGTGTTCACAGGGTTTTGTTGAATAAAGTTGCAATATTGTCTCTCCCTTTTCGATTAACTTTGCCACAATGTTGCCTCCAATTTCGACCTATTCTAAAAGGATGTTGCCTTTATTTGTTTAGTTCATAATTTTCTTATTTGCAACTCTTAAGTATCAATGGTTTAAACTTTGTAGCTGCCATTGGAACACAATGGTTGTTGTGCAATGACCATAGACTTTAGAGGTTTAATGTGAGCATAAATCTTCCTCGCAAATTGAGTTTATTTTTGTTGCTTTCTTATTGTTGAAGCCAAGATCTTACATTAAGCTTATTGTTTAAATAATTTGTGTTTGGATCCTGGATGTTGCAGACTTGTGAAAATCAAATGTCAAGTTCAATGACTATTTGTTTTCTAGTTGTTGAAGCTAATAATCAAGTTCTTGCATTAAACTTGTTACTTAAGTAGTTTGTGTTTGGAGTTTAGAGTCTAGATGTTGCAGACTTGTGAGAATCAAGCTTAAATTTTGGTGACTATTGTAAGGACTTTGGACCAGTGAACATTGTTTGTAATTTTGTGTTGCTCGAATGAAAATGATTTAAATTTTCCACCTTTGCCATGGATGACTTGCATACTTAGGTACTAAGCTTAAACATTTAACCTTTGAGCAAATTGAAAAGGTTTTTAATGTTCATCGACCTCTTTTTGAACTTTCAAAATTTGAGGTTTGTTTTAGGTTTCAAATTCCCTAAACCTTTGAGCTTGAATTGTTTTGGTTTTCATATTCTTTATTTGTTGACTTATTTCTGGTTTGTTATTTTGTTCACATCTTGTGGAATTGTCATCTAGTTTTACACACCATTTCTAATGGCTCCACTAAAACTCTTGCAAATTTTAAGTTCAAGCATTTTCCTATTTATCCTTCTTCTGACTTTAAGTCTATTATGGCAGAAATAAGTATTTTGTTGCCCCCTTCCTTAGAACCTCAAAATGGTAGTAGTAAATCCTCAGTTACAACTAGTGCTTCTTCCTTAGGCACTACTATTGGTGCTAAAAGCCCTATTTCACTTGATTTTGACCTTATTGTTCCAAAGCCAAAGAACACCATGAAAATTAAATGGGAACTTAACATAATGTTTCAAGATATTTGGGCTACAAAATTGCCTTGGGTAGAAGCAATGATGGGTTTTAATGGCAAACTATCCATGGTGAAGTGTAAGGTTTGCAATTTTGTTGAGATAAGAAACAAGTTGTTTGTCCTGAAGTTTGATGGCTTACATAAATATGTTAGGCAACGAAAAGCAATCGTTGCAAAGCGTGATGTGAAGGTGGGAGAATATTTATGAGTTTGAATAACCAACATGTTAAAAATGAACGTGACAATTTGCTACAATGCATGCAAGAGATTTTGTAATTGACCAAGTTAATGTTAATTTGCACACTAAAAATAAGTGGAAGTTTTTGTAGTTTGTGATAGTTTTCCACCTTCTATAACAAGGACGCCCACTTACGAATTATGAAAATATGTGATAATTGTTTGTTTTTGTCAAAGTTCCAAACAACCCTCGACACCATTGGAATGATTCAAGTGTTCAAATCATGGTTGAGTGCATGCACAAGATTGTCCTCATAAACACATAAATGGCTATTCAGAAAGCAAGGTTCATTTCTACCTCTATTGATGAAATTACCACTATGGACTACTAATCTTAGCTGGGTGTTCATGTGTACCTTGTTGATGGTTAGAAGCGTAACCCTATTTTATTGACCTTGGAGTAGTTGGCCAATGGTGGTATAATAGATCATTTCACAAAGGTTATAATGGACAGTGTGTTCCAGTATGGGGGATTGTTAAAATTTGACTTTGCTTCAAAATTTATAAGTTTTGGTGCAAATGGAGTTTTAGTTTTCTAGGGTGTAAAAAGTTGGTGTTACAAAACAATTGAATGAAAAAATTGCCCCCTGCATGTTAGGGATACATTGTGTTGCACATTGAACAAACTTGGCAATACAAACATTGTCAAAACTACCTCTAGTGTTTAAGATTAAAGCAATGCTACAATCAATCTACACCTACTATTATAGTCCTAAGCAACATCTAGAACAATAAGAGATAATTTCCCAAGCGTGGAGAATTTTTGGAAAATAATGTTTTGAAGATTCTTCACAATGTGAAGACATATTGGATTTCAATGCTTTCACTTGCAAAACGGATTTTGACATAATACAAAATAGTTGTGATTTAAATGTTTGATGAACAAGCATCCCATGACACAATTAAAACAAGTTTGGAGTTTTTTTGTGATGTTGAAGTGTTCTTGGGATTAACATGTATTATTCCCATGTTGGAATTTATCCAAGGCTTGTCCAAGTTTGCTCAAAATTAAGACATTTTTATATGCAATTTTGTTATTGTCATCAAAGAATGTGAAGTGTAATTATATCAAACATATTGTGATTAGCATACCATGTATGGGCGGAAGGAGTTTAGGCAGTTTTTAGACATAATGGAACATTCAAATGATGTTTTGCATCATGTTTGGCTTGTTGACCAAAAACTAAGCTTGAATATCTAGCCTTCTAGTTCTATGGATGTATTTATATGCAATATAGTATGCGCACAATCACAAGTGATTTGAGCTAGGTTTCCACAATTGATTAGTTCTTGGCAGTGCAGGATGTGAAAAAACAATGCATTGGTGTTACTTGGGGTCTAATTGAAAAGTTATAGCCACACTTCCTTTCACAAGAGATTATGAATGTAATGGGATTATTTATCCCCAATTTTGGATTTAGCGAGAAGCTTAACATATTTTCTTGGCATAATTGAACATTTTGAAAGCTCCCTTGCTTGATGAATTGAAGTTAAAAGCACAAGCTTCCTTCGTCAAAGTGACAATGTTGGCCAATTTTGCTGCAACAATGAAATTTCCTTTAGATTGTAATCCATGCTCTAGGATGTGGGCATTGTTAACTACTAATCAAATTATTTGTTCTGTTGTCAAAGTGGTTGAAGTTGGTGGAACTATCCATGGCTATGGTCTTAAATAACGTGGAAAATGAGAAGTGTTTTTTTAATCTATCTTTCATGAAAAACAAATTGAAAATTCAGTTGATAGCCCATTTGGATTTGGTAGTGCAGATGTATGCACAAAGTTTTTACACTATGGAAACTTTCCCACATATTGCAACTATCGGATCTTAGGACCAACAAAAAAATTCAAAAGGCTATAAATGCATAATAAACACAAAAATTGCACAACACAACCTTACAACAAAGCTCTAAACCCTAAACCATGTTTTTCCATATGCATTTATTCTTGCCACATTTTTGCATTTTTGGTTTTTGTACCTTAGTGCACTTGCTGATGTTTACAGTTTTGGTATTTTTTGAGTTTGTTTGGTGGTTTGTTTTTGGTTTTTTTAGTGTTTAGGTTTTAGGGTTAGCTTTTGGGATTTGGGGTTTGAGATTTTATGGTTTAGTTTCTAAGGTTTGTTTTTGGTTATTTTAGGGTTTAGGTTTTGAGGTTAGATTTTCAAATTTGAAATTTTAAGGTTTAGTTTTTAGGGTTTATCTTTGGTTTTTTTAGGGCTTAGGGTTTAAAGTTAGCATTTGAAACTTAATAATTGGGATTTCAAATTTTTAAATTAAAGTAGGGGTTGATCTTTAGGGTTTAGGGTTAGGGTTAGGCTTTAGGGGTTTCGAAGTTTGATTTTTATGGCTCATGGGGACTATATAAAATAGAAAAAGAGTTCAAACCAAACTTTTTATTTTCATTTTCATTTTACCACACCTAAGTGTTTTTTTCTCATTTTCACTTTACCACATCAAAATCTTTTTCTTTCCATTTTCACTCTAGCACATCAAGATCCAAAAACTTGCAAAGAAGAGAAACCTCTAGCACATCAAAGTTTTTCATTTCACCATCACTTTAGCACACCAACATATTTCTCTATTTTCATTTTCACTTAAGAACAAGATGTCATCTTCAAGCTCAAGCCATGATTTTTTCTCAAGCAAGTGAATGGACTTAGGAAATGTTGTTTGATGAAATGGACTAAGAAGTTATTATGTTTTTCCAATGTGCTTTTAATGCTTTCAACTTTGAAGACCTTCTAAATGACAATGAGGATAGGGGATTGAACAATCCATTGATCAAGTGGCAGGGGTACTAGATGTTTAAACCACAATGCGAGCCACACCCTCCTTATTCAAGAACACCAAACTTCTCATTGATGGAGTTTGAGGAGTTAGTAAGTTGAGTAGTGTTAATAACATCCTCCCATGCTAGGTCCACAAATGAACCTTCTTGGCCTTCAAAGCTGCATGATTAAAAGTAGGTTTTAAGGTCTAAAATTAGGGTTTAGGGGTTGAAATTAGGGTTTGAGACTGCTTAAGTCTGAATTTTGGGTTTAAATTTGTCTTTTAGGGTTAGGGTTTCAGCATTAAAGTTTGGGTTTTAAGCTCTAGGGGTTTTGATTTCAGGTCTGAAATTGGACGTTAGGGTTTAAGGTTAAGGTCTAAAATTAAGGTTTAGGATGGCTTAAGTTTGAATTTTGTGTTTAAGTTTTTTTTTAAGGTTAGGGTTTTAACATTAAGGTTTCAGTTTTAGGCTCTAGGGTTTTGATTTTAGGTCTGAAAATTGGGGTTAGGGTTTGAAATCAAGGTTTAAGATGCTTAAGTCTAAATTTTAGGTTTAATTTTATCTTTTAAAGTTAGGGTTTCAATATTAAGGTTTAAGGTTTAAGTTCTAAGGTTTTGCTTTTAGGAATGAAATTTCAAAACAAAAATTTCAGGCCTGAAATTCAGAGTTTAGGGTTATACTTTTGGCTTAAGGTCTAAATTTAGGGTTAGGGTTTGTGTATTAAGGTCTAGGTTTTAGGGTCTGAAATTAGGGGTTTCAAGTCCAACATTTGTAGGTAAGTTCTAAAATTTAAAGCTTTAAGGTCTAAATTTTTTGTCTATATCATGTTAAAGGATGCACCGGTGGTCATGGGGAAACCATCAAAATTGGGGCATGAACAACGATTTTTGTGCCTCATATTGTTCATGAAACACAACAATGTCACCATCTATGATGCCTTCATGTGGAACTGGGCAAAATCATCATTATGCAATGATGTGATATTCATTGCATTAACCATGCCCTAGTGGATGAAATCTGTTGGCCATCATCTTTTGAAAGGGTTGCCTTGGGTAGCCAATTGCATGAACTACTAGGGTGCCTAAGGTTCATTAATGGGACATTGGTTGAGATCCAAAAGTCATGGAAAGACACAAAACATTAGACATGGTGTAGTGGCCACAAAAAGATATATGCAATGAACAACACCGTGATTTTGGACCACCATGGATTGTTTATTTATATTGATTCGAGCTACTTTGGATTTTATCACGATGTAAGCATTCTTTGCCATTAAGCCATTTATCAAGAGTGGCCAATATTTCACCCATTGGGATGATTGTTTTGAATATTTTTTAGAGGATCTAGGGTACTTGGGGGAATAAATGTTCATCATGAGGACGATGGGGAGGTGAGGGTGAAAATTACCACTAGTTATAGACCATGGTGCCTTCCATGTTTACAACAAAATGCATGTAGGGTTTAAGGTCCAAGTGGAATGGGAAATTGGTGGACTTAAATGAAAATGGAGACACTTCATGAAAAGATTTGATTTCACAAAACCAAAATTCTCCCATTTTTTCCAAGTTGGTGTTCTTCTCACCAACTACCTTGATTATCAGTGGATGGACTTCACATACAAGGTCATTGGAGATTATAACTTTGACCCTATTGCACAAGGGTGGGTAGGAGACTATTTATGTATAAGTCTAAACTTGCAAAAATTTGTAATTTTGGGTGTAAGGTTTTATAGGGTTTTCAAATATGAAATTAAGGTTTTAGGGTTTAAAGGTCTTTATTAAGGTATGAAAATTATGGTTTCCATATTTGAAATTAAGGATTAAGGTTTAGGATATAAAATTAGGGTTTAAGGTTTGAAATTAAAAATTAGGAATTAAGTTTCAAAATTAGGGTTTAATGTTTGTAATCATGGTTTATAGACTTGGGATTAGGGTTTAGGGTCTAAGGTTGAAATTAGGTTTTACAAACCTAAAATTAAAGTTTTAGGGGGGTAGGTTCTGAAATTAGGGTTTTAAGGTTCAAAATTAAAGTTTTAGGGGGTTAGGTTATGAAATTAGGGTTTTAAGGTTCAAAATTAAAGTTTATAGGGTTTAGAGTTTATAGGCCTAAAATTAAAGATTAGGGTTTAGGGTTTGAAATTAGGGTTTAATGTATGTAATTAAGGTTTGTAAACTTGAGATTAGGGTCTAGGTTTTAAGGCTTGAAATTAGGGTTTTGATGTTTGTGGTAATTTGAAATCAAAGTTTTAAGTTTGAAATTAAATTTTATTGGTTTGAAATTAAAGTTTTAGGTTTAAATCTATAGAAAAATTTGGATTGCATAATAACAATGTCTTACATCAATGTGTTAATTACAATTCCAAAATAGACCTAACTTCTATTCTAATTTTTTCTTCTGAAATCACACCTAAATCTTTAGCCATTTTCAAATTGTTAATTCTGACTTTGTTTTTTTCCCCTCACGATTGATATCCATTTTCCCTAGCAAGAAGGCATCATGGACATTAGATGTAGAGGAGAATTGACTCACCATGGTTGCCAAGGTTTTAGAATTTGTGGTTACAATCTCCCCCTTGTTAAGTTTTGCCCTAATGCCTTGCATTTCTCCCGGGGCAATTAATGGGATAGGATTTGAAGAATTTGCACCAACAAAAGGTGCATTTGACTCATTAAAATGAAGGATCTAACTAGGGCTAAAAAATGAAGTTTGGGTTATAGGTGTGTGATAAATGAAATTTTGTTGTCTCTTCAAAACATTTTGACTTGCATGTCCATTTATGGATTTTAATTATTCCAAAACCACATCACATTATAATGTGGCTTGTTTTGAATGTTTTTCATTGGAAGTATGCATTTCAATTCTTTCAAAGGTTCATGTAGATGGTCCTTTAATGTTTCTTCAACAAAATGGGGGTCTGGGTAGGTTTTTAAGTAATCCTAATAAACAAATTTCCAAACCACATTAGGGATCAATTGAGTCCCATGCTTTTTGCTAGTGTCATACATAATAAAATGACAATTATACAATGTTGCAAGTGTGCTAAAGTGTGTAGATTCCACAATTTGCCAAGGCAACCTCTTTCAACAAGGTTGTTTGGGCCTGTGCAATGCCATTAATTTAGAGACTTGAATTTCATCCATAAATTCATTAACATTTGAAAAATGAACCCATTCTTGAAAATGAACCCATATCCAACATTCACACTCAAATGACCTTAGAAAGGCTAAGAATGGACCTTAACAATTAATTGTTGGTACCATTCAATAGTAATCTACATGAGGCAATTAGGTTCGAATCTGCAAGGTTTACAAGGAGATCGAGAAGACTAAAAACCAAACCATTTGAAACAAAGCAATGCTTCATGACAAAGCAATCAAGGTTTGGGTATGCAACATTACAAGGTCAAAATGACCATAAACAAACCCAATTGAAACATGACTATTCTATTCATAGTATATTTGCTTAACCATTAGGGCTTGAACAAAAACCCAAATAAGCAAGATGGTAGCCCTACCCACCTAAACCAGTAGCATGAAAAAGGATAATTACACTTACAACTTCAATAAGATCATATGTTAATTCCATTCAAGAGTAAAATATGTACAAAGCAATCATGGTTTGGGCTTGTGGCATTACCAATAAGGTCAAAAAGACCAAAAACAAATCCACTTCAAACATGACTTTTCTTTCCATGGTAAATTTATTTAACTATGAAACCCTAAACAAAAACCCAAAACAACAAGATGGCAGCCCTACCCACCTAAACCAATAACATGAAAAAGGTTGGCTACATTTATAAATTCAATCATATTAGTTGTTGGTTCCATTTTAAAGTAATATGTACAAGGTAATTAGGGTTTGGATATGCAACACTACCAAAAAGGTCAATTTGACTAGAAAGAAAACCATTTGAAACATGGTAGTTGCATTCATGACCAAAGAGTACAAAATACCAACAAGAACAAATGCAAAATAGGTTATTTTGTCTATTATATAAATCATAAAATATTCAACAAAATTCATATTAAAGTCATGTATATTTACATACTTTGACTGTACAAAAAATCAAATCTTAGGAACATCCTTGTGTAACTATCTATTTCCAACAAACATTTCAAGCATTCTAGTTCAAATTATAGGTGGATTTTTAGAGAATGTTTTAAAAGTCTGTAAACTTGAATGGTTTTGTGGTAAGTTGTGTTGTTAATTTTCACAATCTCAAGCGTGTTCCAAGCATATTGCCCGCAACTTTGTACCAAGACTTGTTAATTTAACAAAGGTGTCACATCATTGATGGGTCCACGAGCATATGAATTAGAATATATTCAATGAAAAGAATGTTTATGAAAGGAGGGAAAATGTGGCACAGGTGTTTACATGAAGGTTTCTATTCTATGGGTCTTGCGGTAGAAGGCCTTTCCAAATTTGGTTTTTGGGTAAGTTTTTGGCTTACTTGGTTTTCAATTTCAGGGTATGGGGCGGTTGAAATTCTAATGTAGTTGGAGGAGGATTTTAAAACTTTTTCATGAATTTTGTAAGTAATAAAGTTGTTAAAATTTGTAGGATATCACAAAGCTTGTGAGCAAAAATAGAATGTGACCACAATGAAAGTAAGAAACATTACTAAAGAGTAAAGTTTTTAGCACAACAATCATTAAAAATTTCATCTTTTTCATTTGAAGAATTGGATATAAATATGGTATCTAAGGTTATGGGATAAACTTCACCTTAAAAAAAAGACAAGAAGTTGTGCATCTCCTCCTATTCGACTCCTTCCACTTTTAACATCACATGCCATTGGAGGTAATTCAAACCTCATAGGAACAAGAGCTCCAAAAGTTATGATACATTCATGACCTACAAGTTGTAGCAACACTAGGCAATTTGAATTTCAAACGTTTACAACACAGGCAATTTGAGTTTCAAACTAGTGATATAATAGAAATGGCCTACTATAGATCTTTGAAACTTCGCACTTGTAGGTCGCAACTTCACACAATCAAAGGAGGAAAAAACCTAATCACAAATCTTGTGAAAAAACTCAAAGCCAAAGAGGAGAAAAACCCAAATGTAGATCTTCATAACTTTTCACCTATAGGTCAAAACTTCATATGAGTGAGAGAGGAGAAAAATCAAAGTGCGAATCTTTAAAGCTTGTGACTACAAGTTGGAGCTTCACACAAATGAAAGGAGAAAAAACTAAAGAAGAGAATAAACCAAGGAGGAAAAAAATTTGATTGGACATCTTAAGAGTTTCATGTTTGTAGGTCAGAACTTCAAACAAGTTAGAAAGGAGAAAAACCCAATTGCAAATATTTGGAACTTCATGCCTACAGGTTGAAGGTTCACACAAGTGAGAGAGGAGAAAAAACTAGAAAAAAGAAAAAATGTATTCAAAAAGACCTTTAAAACTTCATGTTTACAAGTTGAAACTTCACATAGGTTACATACTTAAAAATGTTTACTACACATATTTGGTAATTTGTATATAAAATTGGAGGTTCACACATGTGAGAAAGGAGAATAAAGCCAAAAAAGAGAACAAAGCCTATTCAAAATCTCGTCAAACCTTTGTGCCTACATAACACCCAAGTTCCGTAAAGCTAAAAGAAAAGAAAAGAAAAGGGTGTGGATTCAACACCTTTGCACCTACAAATGTTGAAGCTCCACAAAGGTGACCAAATTTTTTTTTTTGTTGTTGTTGAACCTTTGCGCCTGCAAAATGTTAGAATTCCACATAAGCGAGAAGAAAGAAAGAACTTTCACCATTGATCCTTTGCGCTTACGCGATGCTGCAGCTTCACATTAGAGAAAGAGGCTATAAATGTATTATCTAAACTTATCAAAGGAGAGAAATGAGAAAAAGGTTGGAGCTTCTAAGAAGGAGGAGAGAAAGGCATCACTGGTGTCTCAAGAAGATGCACATTGAAAAGAGCCACAATCATAAACCTACAAGCAACAACTCCACAACAACTCGGCACCAAACTTGGTTGGTGCCAAATTGAGGTGTAAAATCTAGTTCGGTGCCTTGTTGGGGTGTAGTGTAATTTTTCATGCCATGTTGGGCATTACAAACTAGATTTTGGGCAAATATGGGTTACGAGCCTTGTGTTTTGCGACTTTATGAAAAATTCTAATAAGTTGGAGTTGTGTGAGGAAGACTATGATTGGTGTGTCAAAGTTTAGAAACAATACAAAGGCTCGAAGAACACTTGCTTTTGAATTGTTCATTTTGCTCAATGCAAAAGTACTTTTGAAAATGAAACAAGGACCATAAGTTTTGTTTTTGAAAAATCAATCTTGCATTCAAAATACACCCATGGTTGATCATGATGATGATGATTTATTTGGCTTTTAAAAAAAGAAAAAATCATGGATGAGTTTGATCACAAATGATCACAAAAGTTTCTTCACAAATTTCCACCTAGACAAGATTGTCAAGAAAGATGTTCCAAAAAATTTCATACCCATTCAAAAATCATCCCCCCCTTTGATGGGTTTTTTAGATAAATATTTAAATTACAAAATTTCAAGTACCCATTTGAACACCCAAAGAGGTAAAAATTGGAGGTGTGAGATTTATTTAACTTTTTTTCAGAAAACCATGGATGGGTTGATGACAAACAATCACAAAAATTTCTTCACAAAAATCTCTTGTTCCTAAGATTGTCAAGAAAGATGACCTAACTTTTTTTCATACCCAATCAAACATGCCCTCTCTCAAGGGTTATTTTTGGCGAGCGTAGGTATCCATTTGAAGAGCAAAGAGGTAAAATTCAAGGTGGGAGTAAAATGGGTCATGAATCTTCTTCTTCTTGTTCACAATTTTCTTCACAAGATTTGTCACATGAAGATGATGGGATTTGATGAACATGATGAAAATGATGAGCAAAAGAGGTAAAATTGGAGGTGTGAATAAAATGGGTCATGATCTTCCTCTTCTTCATCATAATCATCATCTTGTTCACAATTTTCTTCACAAGATTTTTCACATGAAGATGATGATATTTGATGAAGATGATGAAAATTGATGAAAATGATGAGCAAAAAGAGGTAAAAATTGGAGGTATGGTTAAAATGGGTCATGATCATCTTCTTCTTCATGATCATCTTGTTCGCAATTTTCTTCACAAGATCTGTCACATGAAGATGATGGGGCTTTGATAACAATAATGAGGTTGGTTCTGACAAGAAGGGGTGGGGCCTGGGGAAGGAAGGAAGGAAGGAAGGAATATCTGGTTTGATACCACCAAAATGTGCTCACCCCTCCCTCCAGAACTCTTACCCACCTTCCATAGCAGTTTCCTGAAGAGGAAAACAGAGAAAAAAACTGCACTGCTTCTGAAGAGCCATTGTGTGCGCGGAACAATTTGTTGCCGCAATTAGAGAGCACCAGGTGTTGGTGGTGAATTCTGTTTGACTGGCGTCTGGGGTACCTAGGCTAAGTAGCTTCAGAGCTGGAAGGCAGACGTCACAACAGGGAAAACCAAAGGGTGGTGTTAGTTGTGTGGGACAAAGAGAGATTGGCACCAGCTTACATGCATAATACATGTAATAAAAACAGGGCGGAGAGACAGAGAGAGCACAAGAGTAATAGTATTGCTGCCTGGCAGCCATAGGAAGAAACACCAGTTGTGGTTTCCAATTCTTGCACCCCAAGAAGCCTCAGTAGGCTACCAGTCTTGTGGCATCAAACCTAAAGCTCAGTTAGCTAGCGAGTGTCTTCTGGAATCCTCCCCTTTTTATTGCATTAAAAAGAGCGTTGAAGCTTCCACGTTTCTTGTGCCATTTTTTTTGCACTTGGGTTTGTTTTGCAGGTTTAGGTTGAGAAGGAAACTAGAGACAGAGAGCGAAGAGAGAGAGAGAGAGAGAGAGAGAGAGAGAGAGAGAGGTTTTTGGACTTTAGGCCACTGCGAAGGGCCATTTGTCTCTGTTTTCTATTGTGTGAGGGCACGAAAAGGAGGGAGACGCGCGCGCGCACCGCGCTCTCCATTTGAAAGAAGCAGTTGAGTGCAGAGTGATCGGGAAGCTTAGAGATTAGCGTAATGAGGGCGGCAGGAAGTTTAGCTTCTGCTTCGAAAATGGATGTTGCAGTGGGGTTTTCCCCTACACCCATGGTGTCCAGCGAAGTGGGGACCAAGCCTCGATTCTGCGTAGCGGGGTGTGTGAAATGCGCCCCTGTTTCGTTGGCTTTAAGGTCGAACGCCCTCTCCTCTTGCATGAGGTCCGAGTGCTCGTCCTCTCCTCTTTCCTCCACCGTCGGAAACTCTTTCATCTCCAGCTCTAGCAGCTTGGCAACAGGGATCCAGAAATCCAGGGGAGGTCATCATCGTCGTAGGAGCGGCAGCACCAGCGTGGCGGCTGCTGTTGTCAAGAGCATCTTGATGGAAGAGAGAGGAGCAAGCAAAGAGAGATTTGCGGACACAAGTTTGTTGGAGACTCTCAGAGATTTCGTACCGCTCTTGGAGTCGAAGAAGAGAGGAATAGCATCAGAGCTTGTTGCACCGGAATTTACGGCTGTTGAAGACACTGACATGACTTTTCTGGAGGGAATTCCACCGCTGGAAGAGGATAGGCTTTGGCAGAGGATGCGGGAAGAAGCTCGATGGGATGCTGTAAAGGAACCACTGCTTGCAAGCTTCTTGTACTCCACCATTCTCTCACAGAGATCACTGGAGAGAGCCCTGGCTTTCCATCTCGGCAACAAACTGGCTAGCAACACGCTACTTAGCACACAGCTGTGCAGCGTTATAAATGACACGTTCATGGAGGATGCAGGCATCCGGCGTGCAATTCGAGAGGATATCAGAGCTGTAAAGGAGAGGGATCCTGCTTTCATCTCCTATTCTCGTTGCTTGCTAAATTACAAAGGCTATCTTTCATGCCAAGCTTACAGAGTTGCACATCATCTCTGGAACCAAGGCCGCACTTCTCTTGCTCTTGCTATCCAGAGTCGAGTTTCAGAGGTATTCCAAGTGGACATTCACCCTGCTGCAGAGATAGGATCAGGTATCATGTTAGACCATGCCACAGGATTGGTAGTGGGAGAGACAGCAAGAATAGGCAGCAATGTCTCCATTTTGCATCAGGTGACATTGGGAGGAACAGGAGCTGTAGATGGTGATAGACATCCCAAAATTGGAGATGGAGTGTTGATAGGTGCAGGTGCAATCATTCTTGGCAACATCAACATCGGCAATGGAGCAAAGATTGGAGCTGGCTCTGTAGTACTCAGTGATGTGCCTCCTCGCACCACAGCCGTTGGCAATCCTGCTCGCTTGCTTGGTGGCAAGCGAGACCCAACAAAGCTCAAAGAGATTCCAAGTGAAACTATGGATCATACCTCCTTCATCAAAGGCTGGTCTGACTATGTGATCTAGAAATTATCCCATTCTCCCCCCCACTCCACCCTCCTACCACAAACCCCATTTTTCTGTATGTCCTTGAAAGTGTCTTTGTCACATATCTCGTGTGACATGTTACCACCTTTCTTTGTCCACAACTATAAAGAGCACCTTTATGGTGTGTGGTCTTGTTTTGATTTTGGTGGTGTCACCCAGCATTTCTATATTCATTTGGTAATGCTGCAAAATTCGCAACTTGCAATTGTAAGCTCCAATTATTGCAAATTGCCATACATGTCACCAGCATTCTATGAATGCTCATTTGGTAATGCTGCAAATTCATAGCCTGCAATTGTGAGCACAAATCATTGCAGTTCACCACACCCATCCTCTACAATACATCACGACCCATGTACTACAATTTACATACATTCCTGCATCCATTTAAGCCAACTTCAACACCCCATCTAGTCATATGTATGTAACACTGAAATGAAAAATGGTCCTTGTTGCTCAACAAGCAACTGATCTAGAGACCTGCCAGCTTCCATCTTCCAAAACTGAACTATCTTGCTCTCCATGCCTAATTCTGTTGCCATGGCACAACTGTCTAAAACCTTACCAATTAGACTCAAGCTTCAGCTATCTTTTTTCTTACATAGGTATATATGAAAGGGGTTTTACCCTTGTGTATTATACACAAAAAGCATTCCCACTCATGAGTTACACTGAAGGTGGTGCCACTCTGTGAGGTAGGTTATTTTTTGCCATTTACCCTAACATTGCAAATTGACATTACATCATTCAATTAACTTGTTTTTTCACATTCAATTCACACATATAATGTGACATCGAGTACATCTATGTTGTGTTGATATGGCAAATTGTAGCCACACCAATCAAGCCATGCTATGTAGATGTTAGCCAATTTTTGTTATCTGATTCAATGTCATCATCTATGTGTCACCTTCTTTTCCAAAGGAAACATTGCTTGAGTTAGCTCCCTCTCCTCACCACCTTCTTCTTGAAATCAACAAGTTTGCATCCTACTTGAAGGCATAGAATGCTTTTGCTTTCTTATTGTGTTCACCTTTCCACTTTGTTCTTATGTTTCAATGCGTTCAAGCAACATCTACTCTTCTAATTTTCGTGGTTTGTGATGTTACACTTGTGTTGTTCATGTGCTCTAATGTGTGAAATGTGTGTATTGTTGTTATAGTCTTCACACGATTTCAACTTGCTTTGATACTTAGCTTTCTTACACTTTGATTATGATTTTCCTTTGTACTTTCACTTTTCACAATTCATTTGAGGTTGAGGTATGTTCTGATTCTTCTTGTTCCATTTCCCTTGTAGTTTTAAATTTTTGGTGCTCGTGTTTGTTGCACATTCTTTGTTTTGGTGTCATGCAAGTATTTATAATTGTGGCCTTCAACTTTTGGTCATTTTTCTATGCTATTGGGGTTTTGTCATTTCATGTTCTTCATTGGGTATATGAAAATTAAAAACTACATGTTTATCAATGTGTCCTTGCAATATGTATTCAATATCCTTGCAAGTATGTGGGTTTTTTATTAATTTTTGCATTCTCTTTTTTTGCACCCTTCAAGTTGTTTGATCTTTCTGTTGCTCTTTATGTTTTTGTCATTGTTCTTTTCACTATGGCATCTACAAGTTTTTTTTTTCAAGTTTTAGTTCACCATGGATAATGAAGAATTGTTGGTTGTAATTGCCATGATTGTCCTTTCCATCACAATGCTTTAACATGCCTAAGAAATACCCTAATCATCATTGCCAATTCTTTTTAATTTGAATGTTGATACTACAAGCTATGTGTAGATTATGATTACAAGTTCATATTTGCACAACTTGCAAATTCAATCAACTTGATTGCAATGGAATTTGAACTAGACCATTGGGTGAATATGTGAAGTACAACTTGGTTTTTGGTGTTTTTACTAACAAAATTTTATCAACATAATAAAATGATGATTGATGGATTCAAAACTTTAAAACATCAAAAGAAACCTTATTCAACATAACCAACAAGTTAGGATCATTGATTGCCAAAAAAATATTAAGTACTATCTTGCAATCCTTGTGGAGGTTAACATGGCTTGCGTGATTTATAAGTTTTGGCATGGCTCAAATTTGTTAACTTGTATAAAGTTATTTGTGATAAATAAATCAATAATCAATATAATTTTTTTTATGAAGTTGTCCAAGTTGTGACCATGTGTTTAGGAATTTCATTACATGTATGGCAAGACAAAGATTGGAGTTACAATGTTGAATTCAAATAGTGGTGTGGTTTACTAAGTGTGCATGACATGATAGATGGTATAGATATATCCATTTTCAAACCAAACATTTTTGGGGTAAAAGATAATTGCTTTCATAAAATAAGAAGATATTATATTATGACATAAGCAATAGTTGATGTTCAAATGTTTATTGACATTTATGTTGGCCTACCTAGAAGTTTGAATGATTTTTGAATTCTATGAAATTCGAGTATGTACAATACTATGCCAAAACATGGTTTTTATGACTAAGTCATTATGTGACTAGTGAGCAAATTTGGTTGTGTAGTCATATGTGGACACTAATCACAAACACTTATGCAATTATAATCATATCCATGACTAGATGATTAAAAGTCATTTTTTAAAATGACAATATTTGTCCCTTTCACCATGTTTGACCAAAGTTGTATAAAAAAGAACATGAACATTATGCACACACCAATGTCAATTTATATATGTTATTTGGGATATTTATTGAAATTTGGGATTTTTTCCTATTTTAAATAGGAAAAAATGTAATAAAAAATCATAATAACTTATTTTTACCCTTGATTAATTTAGGTTTAACTGGTATTTAGCTTAGGTTTAGCCTTGCAAATATCTTAAATTTAAATTAAGGTCAACCTTGATTAGCTTAAGTTTAGCTTGGGTTTAACATAGGTTTAACCAAGGTTAGCTTATATGGGAAAAATCACATTGTGAGTGAACCACTTTTCACCACTTTTCACCCAAAAAATTATATAACAAATATGATAAGTATGTAAGTTGAAATCTTAATGGCATCTTTTGAAAATTTTAAACATAAGAAAAAAAAAATAGAATGTGCATGACAACATTTTGGAACTCCAAACTAATTTTGAATGAAATTTAAGCTTGATTTAATGGTTAGATGAAAAAAATTGGATCAAATCAATGTGCATAAAATATATAATGTACATTTTTTCAATGGCCATAGAGCCTCATGTTTGTGGTTCATGACACATTACCAACCCAAAGAAAAATGAAAAAATACATAATGTCCACTTAAAAAATTTCGTCCTTTTTCTTAAGGTAATGGTTTTTCCCAAGAAAAAAGAATTTATTATGCATTTATTATTCAAATGTGCAAAAAACATTTAATGGATTTTCAACCAAAAAATTTAAACTTTTAAATAGTCTTAAATTTAGTTGATGTATATCAATATCATTCACCACCAAAAAAATCATTACAAAATTTCACATGCAACTTTAATTTTGAAATAGATTTGCAAATTTTTCATACTTTGTAAAATATTTATTTCAAGACAAATATACTTTATATGTTCAAATTCGTAAATGTTTGTTGGAGTTTTTAAAAAAAATAAACTAGTAATTTAAATATGAAGCTAATACAATATATTTGATCGAATGGCAATTTAATAAATTAAAACATCGGCATCAGTTTTTTTCTTTGTTCATGATCATTCAAAAAGTTGCCCATGATCGAACATTCATCCATAAATCTTGTGTTCAAATTTTTTTAAGCTACAAGTCATACTTGGAAGTTAAGTGTTCGGGAATAATAGGTGGGACAACCAACCTTTAAAAGGCAACATTTCATAGACCACCCATTTGTGGTTGATTTTGTGTAATTTTTTGTTTGGTAATGGGTGTCCAAGGCAACAATAAACTTCAATGAATTGAGGTGATTGCAAATATGAAGTTTTGAGCATGTGGAATTGTAAATAGGCACTTGAAATTAACCCTTTTGTGTACGTAAAAAAAAAACATACAAGAACATGAAATTTCACCCCTTGTGCACATAAAAACAAGTAAATTGCCCAATTTTGGGCTAGACACCAATGCAACAAATAGATTTGGATGTAATTAGAACAAGAATTAAAGAAATTTATTAAACCTTTTCCAACCACAATTTGTATCAATGCATTTCTCCCACTAAAAACAACTTGGCAAGAACAAGGCAACACCAAGTTCCCACAAAGTTTGGTAGTCCTAGAGTGAAAATTTGAAGTTTTTTTAAGCATGTCACATGTAACAAAAAAATAGTTGTAGGAGTTTTAATATTTCTTAAAAAGATTACAAGTTGGGATCAAGAAGGAATTAAAAGTAGATTTGGTTGTAACTAGGAACTATATAGGACATAATTCATGTTGCAATTAAGATTAATTAGAAAGGATGTAGAAGTAGTTCTTAATACATTTAAGATCAAACATGGAATAGAAGATCTTAAAAAGTAGGAATAATGCAAAACAAGGTAGATTTGAGTGGCATACCAATGCTGGTGTAGCTTGAAAAAATAAAAATAGTGCAAAAGAAAGAAAAATTAAATGGCATACCAAAGCTAATGTAAAAACACAATGTCAAAATATTCAAATAATCTCTATTATCATTGGGCTCACTAATCCATAGTCCTACAAGTGTCATCACGATGTAATAATAGCATAAGTCATAGATTTCCTTCTCTTGCATCACAATGCACCTTGAAATACATTCCAACTACCTACACATCAACAATTAATATCACATTAAATTGAAAGGATTTTGTTGAATTTTATGAAATATTTGTATCTTGTGAAAAAAAGGAAACCTATTCAATTGAAGACATTTAACACACTTTCTAATATTTTGGTCTTTGTATAAGAATCATTGATTCATACCACTTGTAGGGCCTAAACAAACACCCCCAAATGCTTGGAGATTGGGATTAAGAGGAGTAGGGCTTAAATGATTTTACCAAATTGAAAAAAGGCATTGTAGCATGTACCACTACGTATTAAGGGTGGACTGTTGGCAAATTGCCTTGCAACATATCTCAATATGTTAAGAAAATGATCGAATGGGGTTTCAAGTCAAAGCTATGAAGACCAAAAAAACTAATAGCCTCAACCTACCACCGAACAACACACGAGAACATGCATTTGCAAATTACAACACCAACAAGATAAAACAAACATCAACCCCATCTTGCCACAACAAGAACACATAATTCAACTAGGATTAATAGATTGTTTAGTGGATATAAACAAGGCAAATGGACAAATCAACAACTAAAAGATGCCATGGATGAAGTGGAGAGGGGATACACATCTTTTAAAAATGCTAGTAGGTATTGAAACATCTTTTTGACTTCACTCTCAAATCATTTCAATGGAAGAAATAGAAATAGAAAAATGGGCCCCTAAGGTGTGATAGTAGAATAAAAAGATGGAACAATAGTTACTTGGGTTTTGAACATGCAAAGGTTAGTTTATGTATCACCCTTCAATAATTTAAATTGAAGGTGATTGAAGTTATGCAAACTAAACTCACACCACTTTGAAATGGCATTCCATGAAATAACTAATGGTATTGGTTCAAAAAATGTTATCTAGATATTAACACACATCTTGTAGAAGGGTTAAAAAAAATTTAAGCATAAAGGCTAAGGAACCAAATTTCAATATTTTATTTCAACTTGGAAAACTTTTACATAGAACACCAGTACCCACCAAACCACATCTATAATTCAAATGATATAAGGATTCAAGTAGGACAACAATCTAGTGTTTGAATTTTGGCTAAGTAAGACTTATGTGATGTTTATAGCACCATCCCCAAATTTTGAAAATGGTTGACGATTAATTGTGTTGTTAATGTTGTGAGGGCAACCTTACTTGCCTTTTAGTTTTTTAGAAGTTCAAGGATGTGGGAAATTACATAAAACTATATAGACTAAGAACATGCATGGCCATGTAGAAAAAGGTTTAAACATAACAACATACATGTTCAATTAATGGTTTATTTTTTCTGCAAATTTGTACCAAAGGAGGTTTTTCAACAAAATCACCATCTCTTGATTTTAAATGGGTATGGATCACACGTAATAATAGAGGCACTCAAAGAAGCAATATAATTTGGGTTGGACATGGTCATGTTACCTTCACATATTTTACATGCATTCCAACCATTAGGTGCGACTTGCTTCAAATGTCGCAACCCTACTTTGAGGGAAATGAGAGGATGAAACTCACACACCCAAATTGGGACTTGGGAGTCCTCCGAGACTCCCAAAACTTCAGAGGTCGATTGCATGGGTCAAAATACCTCGTATCGAGATGTTCTTTATATCATTGGGAAGCTATTGAAGTGTAGATGTCGAAAATGGCCTCACATTGGCCATTTGGATATTTGCAGCACAAGTTATGGCAAAAAGAAGGGTCAAGAGTCAAATTGGCAGTTTGACTCCCGACCACTAAAAGTCGGAAATCAACCCGACCCCGGCGTATGCAGGTGAAATGCGACACACCGTTGGAAAGCTCTTGAGGAGAGCTACAACTTTCCTTTAGATCTCATCCCAATCGGACGTCTAAGCAAAGAGTTATGATCATTCAAAGTCTCGGAAATCCAAACCGGGACAATTTCAGGACTCCTCCTTGGGAGTCCTGGGACAAAAAGTCATTCGGATGTGGGTGCCGCGAAGAGGCACGGAGTATACTATATGGGGGAAGGTGGTGGCTTCCCCCGAGTCCGGGCCGTGGTGAGTCAAGTGAGTCCAGAATTGCCAATGGCTTGTCCTAACACCAAGGGTGTTCTAGAATGTGAACTAACCAACTTATTGGTTGGTTTTATGCAGGTTCGAGTAAGTGAATAGCATGTCACTTCTTCCTAGTCCCATCCCGGAGCTTTAGCATGCCCCTCTACCCCTTTTAGTGTTAAGAGCTGGGAACGTGCCTCGAGTCCCCCACAATTCCACAACTTGAGTAACTTAGCACCAATTTGGGGCTAACTAGGGACTTGGGAGCACATCATCAAACCATTCAAAAATGCATTTAGAAAGGAACGAGACCATGTCATGGCAAAAAAAAATATCTTGAACCAAACAAGGCCATGTTGGTAAAATGGGTGGATAAGGTTTTACAACAATCCGTGAAAAAAAAACATAAAATCACAGTTTAAGGTTTATGGCCAAGCCTTTAGATCCTACTACCACGTTTGGAAAGTTTGGTCTTGGTGAAATAATCATTGTAGCAAAATAGGAAGATCACGAAAATTCATACCTTTCATATGCAACAAATGAATCCAATGACACAAAGGATGAAGTTGAAATTACCACAAAGTTGTTGAGTATTGTAGGGACTTTTAGGTAATGCTTACAACAAATCCTAAATGGCCTTCTTTAACAACACCTTGCTACTTCATAAAAATGCCACACATCATTGCAACCCTAGCAATCAACCATGAAGAAAACGAGTTGGTGGTGAACTTGGATGATTTTAATCATGAATTTAATGACTTAAGTGTTCCAATTCAAACCCAAGGGGCTCCGAGATTAACTAATGCAAGAAATGTCGTGAATTTGATATTAGTTTTAACCCAAATAAATGTATGTTCTTGATGTATTTTGAAGTCATCTTAGGATACATTATGTCCAAGGAAGTAAATTATTAAACCCAAAAAAGATATCAACAACTATGAACATGCCAACACTGAAAACCCCTACAGACATTCAAGTGTTCAATGGAAAGGCCCAATTCTACCATTATTTCATAAAAGATTTTGCTTTCATCATGGCCCCAATCACCAAGTTGTTTTGAAAAACAAAATTGTTTGAATGGACACCAAAGTGTTAGCACACTTGGGAGGGCATCACAACCAAGTGCATGGATGCTTCTATACTCATCGCCCCCATATCAAATTTGGAATTTCATGTGCACATGGACACATCCAATCTAGCAATATGGGCAATGTTGGCCCAAAATCCAACCATAAAATGTGACTAGCCCATTGCCTATGCCTCATGACTCCTTGACAATGTGGAGAAAAATTACACCACTACTGAAAGGGAGGCATAGGTGTATGTTTTACACAAATTTCAACATTATTATTGGGAAACAAGTTTGTATTCTACGTGGACCACATGGTTTTTTATATTTCATCAAGAAACCACAAGTGTTAAATTAAATTGCCAAGTGGTTGTTCTTTTTTTGAAATATGATTTTCCGGTGGTGTATAAATTTGGGTGATCCCATTTGGTGGCAAATCTCTGTCATGATTTCCAAAAACCATTGAAACCACAAGGGTCCCAAATCAAACCATGAATGTTAATCTTTTTTTGACTCAACCCAAATGGCTATAGGAAATCCAATATTACTTATCTTTTGGAAATTTTCTAGTAATTACTCTCAAGACTAGAAATGAAAATTAGCCTTCAAAGATTTGCCTTTCACATTCATCAATAATAACTAGTATAAGATGGGACAAGATCGAGTATTGTGACATTGTTCGACAATAGATCAAATCCCTACCATTATGCAATAACTGCATCAAGGTGTGGGAGAAGGCCACTTTTCGACAACCATCATTAATCGCAAAATTTTGGACACCCAATACTGGTGGCCCCCAACTTTATATAAAGATGTAAAGGAGTATTGGCAATCCTATGATGATTGTCAACATACTTGATGTCTTGCACTTCGTCATGTGGTAAAATTAATAACTTTCCTATGGTTGAGCCTTTCATCAAATAGGGACTGAATTTCATTGGGTCAATCAAGCTTACATGATGTTTTATCATGAATCGATATTAAGAATTGTGTCCTTGCTTCAAACAAAAGAAGATAAACACATTGTTTTCTTAGATGTTAGAGTCATTTTTGAAAGTGTAATCATGAAATGGAAAATCTTTGTAACTTTGTCATGGGATTCTTCCACAACATGCCCATTAGAAAAAACTTGCTTGCAAAGAGAAGTGGGCCATTATCTATGATGACTAAGAAAAACTCATGACTATATATACATGGTTAGAACAAGTCATAATGAAAATTTCTAAAAGATGTATCTTTTCAACAAAGTTGCATTGAATTTGGTTCAATTATTCAATAAAAATATCTTTGAAATGGTTAATGCATTCGTGAACACTCAACTTAAATTCCAACCATCACATTTCAAAGACTTCATCGACACAAATGACAATGTGTACACCCCCATTCCTCATTAAGAAGTAAAAGTTATAATGACAAAGCGTCAAGGATCCCTAGTCCCCTAGGCATGAAAAAATCATAAACTTTTATATAATTTTCCAAAAACAATGTACTCAACTTATAATGTCGAAAGCAATTTTGCTAACTCACAAAAAGAACATTAGTTCTATAATGTACCCAAACTTCTTATTCATCATAATTCTCCTTATAAGACCTTGCAATTTGGAACCTTTTTGTGTAAGAAAAATGCAACCAACAATATGCAACAATAAAGAAAGGAGTAATTTATGAATGCCACATTTTTAGAATGTTCAACAATTCCCTAGAATGTAGTTGAATGCATTTCATCCACCAAGATCCAACAACAATGGTCAATTAAAGAACTAAAATCTTTAGTGCCATCAAATGATTCTACACAAGGACCTATTAAACATGAATGATGTGTTGGCAACACAAGTGTTTGAAGAAAGGACTTTGTTACCCTTCAAAACTTGATGGATGTAAATAAATAAATTCAAAACCTTAGAATGGAATCCATTGGTCACATTCACTTTGTGTACTTACATGTTGAAGAGGTTTATGAAAAACTTCAATACAAAATATTTAGAAACAACTTGAATACTTAAGATGTAAATATAAAGCCAACCTAAAAGAACATGGTGAAGCCTATTGCATGTCTAACATAGGTTTTGTGTCAAACAATTGCAAAAAACAAACATCTAGCAGTACCTTCCCACCCCCAATCCCCTACCTCGCAACATGGCTTATTTAACACAAAAGGTTATGATCATGATGAAATCAATTCAATTCAAATTTAGTAATATGAAATTCAACTCATATTCACAAATGTAAATTTTATTATTGATAATACTAAAATCAAATTCATTAATAGTAAAGATAAAATCACAAAATTTGACATGCCCCTTAAACCTTGCCACAAGGATGTATTGCGGTAAACTTTTTGTTACAATGCATTGCAAAAGACTTGAAAGCCTTGAGTGCACTTTTTAACTCCACACACTAGGACAAGAGCGTTATGCAGCAACTCTAAAATGATATTAGAACAAAATTTTCAATTTGGGTTCACAGACACATCAAAATGCACAAACCAAACTGATAGAAAAATGTGGTTAAGGAATTTAAAACCAAATTGGTGCATGGACATGCCACATACTTACAAGGCTCACCACAACCTAAACTTTCAAGGAATCATTATTCTTTTCCTTATAGTAGATTCTATAGTTCTTTGTTGGGGCTACAACAAAATGTCCATTTTTTTAGGGACTTTTAAATTAAAGTTTTAAAATTATCAAATCAAAATTCCACCACTTTTGGGGTTCATAATTTTTTCATTTCCATCCAAATGAAAAGCTTTTGAAAAAAAAATTATAGCCTTCAAAAAATCTTTCCAAAAATATGTCAAGCTCCTTAATTATAGTTGATTTGACCCTTTCATCAAATGAATTAAGTGCTTAGGGTCCATTTTGGTAGTTTGATTCAATTCAACCCTTCAAATGGCCATAACTTGTGTTAAATGTATTTGTTTTGAAAGTGTAACCCCACCTTAGTATATTTGTTTTTAAGACCTTTCCAACAATTTAAAGAAGGCCCAATTTGGACAAAACTTGGCTTCCCAAACCTTGATCCAAAAATTTAGGACACTTCAAGACCTTCAACTTTCAAAATGTGAATTCAACTTGAGAGTCTTGGGAGTGCTTCCCTTTGACTCCCACACATTTTCTTGCATTCACTCCAAGTCTTGATCCGTTGCTTAACTTGATTATACTTGGAAATGTATAATTTCCTTTCATCTTAAGAAGGACATTTTGTTACCCATCTTAGGAATTGGTCATGCACCCAAGTAGGGTTGTGACAAATTTGAACATTGAAAGTTGACCATATATATAAACTTGTTAATGCAAATGTCAAACCAAATTACGTTGAACTTGCATTCACTACTTTGTAATCAAGTTGTTTAATAGTACCAAAATTAAATTGACTAATATCATAGATAAAGTGATTAATGAACATTGGAATTGATCATACTTAAAAACTTGTTTGTGCATGCCAAAAAATATTGCATTGATTTGTAAGATATATTTCCAAGTTTCATTAATGTTAAAGAAACTTGAAAATATATCCCCCACATGTACCTTTGCATCAAAAGAGAATGGGCATGAACAATCAAGCTTTTCACATCTTGCATTGCCGCCAAATCAAGGTAATATAAAAGTTTTTGAATGTCAACTTCTTTTCTACTAAAAATGAGGGTATGAAGAAGACAACTTGAGTGAAAACATTTGGAACCAAGGTGATATCAAGTTCTATTAAACATTCACAAATTTGTGTTTTCTAAATTATATAATTCAAGAATAAAATGTTGTCCTCTTTCTTTGTGAAGTGTCATTATCCACATGAACATTGGATACCTTTTTCACCAAGACAATAATATGGAGTTAAACATTATTGATTATTTTTTCCCATGTTGAAAAGCCCCATATACTATGCTTGTTTGCACTACACCAAAACATGGGTTATAACATTGCAAATATGACTACATTTGTAATCATATGTGCCGAATGTGATTACATGACTTTGTAATCCAAGCATCCATGTTGCTTATGCCATGAATCCTATCCACACCCTTAGTTGTAAATGCCATTACGACTTGTGCCTTCCATGATTGCAATAATTTTCACCATCATCATGGACAACATCCAACGGTCTAGATTTAATTTTAAAATCTAAAAAAAATAATTATTGATTATTTCCTTGTTGCCACATGGCAAAGATTGACCCAATAACATGTTGCCATGTGGTAACATAAGCATAAGCATTTAGGATTTCTGACCATTTATATTACACCATGTGGTACCATCAATCTAAGAAACATATTTTTAAATATTCAATTACATGTAGCCATGTGGCATCCTAGGTTAGGAGGTCTAGTTTAAGCAACCTATCTTAGGAAACCTAATTTAAACAAACTACCTTAATACACCTAACCTAGGTTAAAAATTAAAACTTAGACTAAAAAAATATGCAAGTTTTTAAAGCGAGGAATCAAAGTAGCCTAGGCCAATTTCCTAGGTTATGATTATGAGGATTTGGACCCTTCACCACCACTTTCAAGGTTCAAGTTTTGAACCATTGAACCACATTTTCTTTATGTAATAAATATGTACCCACAAAATAATAAACACTAACTACTCTTACCTAACTAGCCACACTTATGTAAAGATTAAACTTAGGGCTAAACCTAGAGGTTTAATCTAGGATTTAAACCTAAAGGCTAAACTTAAGGGTTAAATTGAAACTTATAAGCTAAATCTAGAGGTTAAACCTAAAGGCTAAACTTAAGGGCTAAATTGAAAGCTTAAACTTATAAGCTAAACCTAGGGGTTAAACCTAAAAGCTAGAGCTCAAGGTTAAACTTAGGAGTTAAACTTATAGGCCAAATTTAAATATTTAACTTAACAATTAAATTTAAGGTGTAAACCTAAAGATTAAATGTAAATTAATTAAAAGCTAAACCTAGAGGCTAACACATAAGGGTTAAACTTGAAAACTAAACCTATAAGCTAAACATATAATTAGACATAAATGTTAAACATGTAGTTAAACATAGAGGCTAAATATATGGGTGAACATTTTTGGCTAAATTTAAAGACAAAAATATGATTAAACCTATAAGTTAAACATATGGCTAATTGTATGGATAAACTTAAAGTTTAAACATATGAAAAAAACTTAAAGGCTAAATATATGGCTAAACATACAAATAAACCTTTAAAGGTTAAACACATGATAAAACTTAAAAGTTAAATATATGGCTAAACTCATAAACTAAACATATGGCTATATCTTACATTAAACATAAAACTTGAACATCTAATTACACCTAGATATTAAACATATTAGTGTGAACCCTGTGCATAATGCACATGTGTGTTATTTCAAGAAAAAGAAAAAAGAGAGAAAAAAAAGGCCTAGGAAAAAATTGAGAACAAGGGAAAAAAAAAAACATGATAAGAAAAAGGCTCAAGGGAAAAAAAAAAAAGCTACTAACCAAGTAAACTGACCCTGGGGGGCAGTTTCACCCCATCCATGAAATCCCAGTTTCATCCCATGGTTTTCATCAGATCACACTGGGCCAAAGTGATTTAGCACTCGCCGGCGCACCATCCATCCACTGGATGCCTGAACACCGGTTTCCATTGGATCACACTGGGCCAGAGTGATTCACCCACTGGCGCACCATCCATCCACTGGATGCCTAAACTTGAACCTCTCCCGAGCCAGGTCCATCAGCTGTCAGTTGAGTAATAACTGTCACAGAGATCGAAATTCCCAAATCAAAAAATTCTTCAACTTACCTGGCCCTCCCCTCTTTTACAAAGCACACCACAGGGAACAGGCAGTGACTAGAAGAATTTTCCAGGCACTGCCCACATAGACAGACATACACCATGTTTGCTTTAATATATAAGATGGTTACATTTAAAGCAAAATATTTGATTACACATAAATACTAAACATATGGTTAAATTTAAAGGTTAAATCGTGAGCTAACAAAGTGGTTAAACATAAATTAAACCTAAATATTAACCAAGGTTAAACTTATAGGTTAAACATGGCAAAATTTATGTTATAGCTATGTTCCACCTAGGTTAAACAAAACCTAAACAAATTTAAGCTATTGATAACAAAACTCAAACTACAAGTACGTTAAACAAAACCTAGGTTAATGATAGCAAAACTCAAGTTACACTTGGGTGAAAACACACTATGGCCCCCAAAAGTTGTAATCTCAAACAAATTTTTTTTGCATTTGATTTTTTTTATACATGTGGACATCGCATCTTGGATTATGCATCTCCAGCTTATGTTAAGATTGAGGATCATGATTCACCAAGTGACATAAGTTTCTTAATAGACAGGAGGACGAAAGGGTGTGCAACCTTTGAGGCAATATGGATATTGTGGTTACAACAACATTTGGCAGGCATTGATGTCTATTGGGGGGCCGGGAGGGGAGGGGTGCATCCATTTCTCTTGCATTACATTCTGGGTGTCCAGTGAGAGAGGAAAAGAGGATAAGGATGTGCTCTGAGGCACACACTTGTAGGGGGAGGTCAAAACCCCCATGCAACCGCTTATCACCAATAAAGTTTGTGAAGGTGAAACCAGAGTGCATAAACAATGTACAAGTAGTGCAAGCTGATGGGAAGGTTATTAGCATCTGCATGGATCCTACCAAGCAGATGGATTTCTCTCTATGTCAGAATTCCAAGTTTGGCTCTTGCCATGTGAAGAACAGACAAGATGGGCCTATGTCCATTGCTGTTAATTTGAGTCCCTCGAATCATGTTCCAGTGCATGCTGTGTTCAACACTGTAGCTGATAGGAAGGAGGCCAATATCATACAAAGAGCTAAGGATAAACTTGCTTGGAAGATTTGCTACAATCCCCAAGGCCAAAATGGGCTTGGACAAAATGTGCTTGTTGAAATGAATGGTGGCACACTACAAGATCGACTTGGGGACCCTGATAGTTCAACATGTTTGTTGCAGCTTCATGACAAACCCTCAAACCGTAACAGGTTGTTGGCCCTACAAGGCTGTTGCTTATATCTTGTACCTTAGCATGCATTGATTCCTCAGGAATGTTTAGATGTCCTTTTGCATAGTAAAGCTTATATTGGAGTTTTCTTATCTGAGGAATTGGTAATTGCAGGTGTTCCCAACCTCAGGATTGTTGTACTGTTTCCACCAACTCTGTACAGGTACTGTTCAAATAGCCACACTACAACTGTCAAGTCTCTACACAATTTTGATAGTTGATAGTTTTGTGTTTGAATCGAGAAGAGAGGACACAATGTATGTTGCTGGCAGACTAAAGTGAGGCTGTTGGGAACAGTGTGATGTACCAAGAACAGGCATGGGGTTGAATGTCAATTTGAGTGATAGTGAATCTCTCATCAAATGTGGAACTTCAAGATGTGTGATTCCGGGTTTGGGCTTTAATCTTATTATTGGGTAAATTACACCTGCCTACAATCCCAACCTATAATCTTTGAATCATCCTCCTTTGCAAGGAAAATCTTGTCAAGGATGTGCACAAGGTGTGTGAACTTTGAACTAAATGCTAATCTCGGTTGTCCAATTTCCCTATGAGGATGCTACCTTGTAAGCCCTGATGAAACAAAGATTTTGGGTGCGTATTTGTTGATGAGTAAAATGGTTCCAAACATTATTCAAGCATGAATATACTAAGCTTTATGGTTGTGTAATGTGATTACTATGATAAGCCCGGCGATAAGGAAGCTTAACACCCATTATTCTGAGCCCACAATTAACTCCTCAATTGCATCAAGGTTTTCTGACCAAACCTTTCTAACAGACCTCCATTCATAATGACATATGTGGTGATAAAATGTTGTTCCACATTTTTATTTGCCAAATCTGATGATCAATTTACTAAGGAAACAAGACTTCTAGAATTCTTGAAATGTTCAAGAATACGAAGGCATTGAGCAATTTCACATTACTTGCAATCATGCACATGTGATATGTGTGGTTGGGGCCTTCCATGTGTGTTATTGTCCACCTTCATTATTTGACAACTAAATCTTTAGAAATATGACAAGAAACTTACAAGTTGAATCTAATTTTGGATATATAGAATAACCCAAGAGGATATTAAAAGGAGACGGAATTCCAAATGAGTATGCACATTTCAGACACCATCTAGTCTCCTTAACATACATTTCTCTCCAAACACAATAGCCTTGGTATGTTCTCTACCTTAATTTCATTGTTCAATAGATGTTTTGCATCCAAGCATAAATTAAAATATTTTGTGCAACAATCATTGTTGTTCATATTTGGTATAAAGTAATTTTCAATTAGCAAAAATATCCATAATTTTCTTGCATGAAATTGGGATATTGTGCTTGATTTTTTCAATGACAATCAAAGTGCAACTTGTGCATAATGCTACTCAATGCATTTTCAGGTTGGTCGCAAAATCAACTCCAATGATAAGAAATCACCAGGTATGTGTCTAGTGCTTTGGACCCTATTTTTCAAACATTGTTTGCATGCATAGATAAATGTACAACACATGCACTAATTTTCAAGGGCATCATATACATCACAAATTTGGCGATGTCAACATTGCTCTTAAGGGCACCATTGGAACATGACTCCTACAAGCAACAACAATGTGCATAACTCTTGGGACCTTACTGGTTTGTACTTACAATGTTGTTGAATTTTTACCACCATTGGAAAGGAAGTGAAAACCTTATCAAGGATGAACCCCAACAAGTTCCAATTCTTCTTTTTTGGAAAACAATGAACCAAAACTGTGGCTTTCAAGTGCTTGCAGTCACACAATGCTTGATAGACAACTTTGTTTCTCTTTTTATTTGGAAGACAATGCACCAAAACTGGCCACTTGCATTGCTTGATAGACAACTTTGTTTCTCTTTTATTTGGAGGAGAATGCACCAAAACTGTGGCTTTCAAATTGTTGCCAACCACACAATGCTCAATAGACAAATTCATTCTTCATTTTGCCGAGAAAAGAGAAAAAGTGGGTTTCAAATTTTTTCATTAACCTTGTCCAGAATCATTGTTACCTTATCACGTATTTTACCTCTTGTATTGTAAAAACACCCAAAGCATTGGCTCTAGATTTGCTTGTTCAATATCCAATGGATGCGTGATTTCAAATGCCACATTGAAACATACTCCACATGTTGTGTAATTGTTATGACCTTATGAGAATTTAGGACTCCCACTTAGATTGAAAGACACCTAAAAAGTGGATCAACATGTAAACTTTTGTTGTGAGTTATTGTAGTAATACAACCTTTGTACAGCATCAGCAATTTCTACATAAACAGGGTTCCTTGATGTGTTTTGTAATTATGTTTACAGTTATTGGTATGATTTATCTTGCAGTACCTTTCCAACATTGATAGGTTGAATGCTTGCTAAAACTTCTCCACCTCCCTTGGTGTCTCAATAGTGGTATGCAGTACTAATAAATAACTCGTGTTGCAGAGAGTGCAGGCTGTTTCTATTTTGAGGCATTCCCTCATTGCAGGTGAGGGTTCTTCTAGGCTTGCTGCTCTTTTAGATTTCCCTTCCCTTTCATTTTCTGATATGCTTCTTGCTACTGGTGGGGGCTCTGGCACATAATTTGTTCCTTTGCCCCTTTGTGACCCCGTTTAGGTGTGCTCTTGTGCCTTGGACTTGGGTCCTCTCTCTTTGTTCTTCGTTTCCCCGTTTGCTGTGTGCTTTGTTTAATGGAGCCTGCCAGGGTTTCATCACTTGCTGACTTTTGGTGGTTAAGCTTTGTGTGCTGGTACTAGTGAAGTATAAAGAGCAACATAGAATTCTTTGAATTCTAGCATGGGCAAACTTTTGTGACTTCTTGTCATGTGGGTTTAGGGTGAGCATCTTGACCCACAGCAGCAAAATGGCCAAAGTCTGCCTCTTTCCTATAATTAGATTCTTTAAGTCCATGTAATAAGGGTGTCAGGAGTAACAGCTGAAAGCACAGGCATATGGAGTTGAGAAGTAAATGACCCCTTTCCAGTTCTCAATGCTTTAATTAATTAGGGCAAAATGAATTTTGGGGTGTGAGTGAAGGGAGAGAAGAATCAACATGTAGGGCCCACATAAAACAAGCTCACATAGTATTATGAACCCTCAGTCTGGGACCATCATAGGTTCATGAAATGGACTTGACTGCTGAAATGTTGACATCATACATTCCATTGCTTTCTGAATAGATGGATACAATGGCTTATGGGGGTGAGGGTAGCTGCCCACAATCATATTTTGAGTGTCCAAGAACTGCAGAAGCACGAAACATAAATGGCAATGCTATATTGTCACGAATAAAGCAAATTAGACCTAAATCCCATCCAAGCAAAGCACCAAAAATATAAGATTTGACAGTTAGTCCAAAAGTTCGCGGCCACCTCTCAGATTGGTAATCAGCCAATGCTACCCCTATTCCTGTGTGCTCAAGAGAAAAATCTTCATCCGTAGGTTTGGAAAGTTCTAGCTTTAGCACTTCATATAATTTGCGGACCAAAACAATTGAGTCTTCTAAAGCAGTGCATCCACCTTGAGCCAGATTAGGGGTCATTGGATGAGATGCATCACCTGCCAATGTGACTCCATTCATTTCTTGTTGAGGAGTCATAAAGGGAATTGACCACCGATCCCAGATGACTCCACGACTAAAGGAGCTGAGAGGTGTCATTTTAATGCATTCCTGTATATCCACTGGCCACCCTTGCATATAATTTAATGCCTCCTCCTTCACCTTATCTGGATCTGAGATTATTTTTGGCACTGTGCACCATCCACATGAAGCATTTAGGGCTACATGGTCCTGGAGCCAAAAAATATGGCTACATCTCCCTTATCACCAAAGACAGGCCTCCCAATCCCAACAAGGATCTTCTCACTTGAAGTGTCTAGGAAAGTAATAGATTAACCTAACAGAAGTTATAACAAAAATTTATGTCACAAAAATTTTGCGATGTTCAAAAAATCTTCATGTCCCGGACTCAAGCATTTGTTTTCTTTTTCTTCACATGGAATATGGACATCTAATATTTTTAGTCTCCAAGTCACATATATGCTGCATAAGAGACAGAATGGGAAGTTATCACAATACATACCTGAAGGAGATGCTTTAAACAATACAAACCAGTACACCTTAGTTTGAGAAACAGGCACTATCCCTGCACGAGTTCCCTGCCCCATTATCTGATGTATCACTGGATCAAAAGTATGACCATTCCTGTATTCCGAAATGCCCCTAGTTGTGACTTGTCCTACCGGGCGGGGCTTTGAGAACCCCATCCACTTTGCTACCACAGAGTTTCCTCCATCACACCCCACCAATACCTGGATAACATGGTAACAAGTTTAAATCCTGCTTCCCTGGCCATTCAGTTGAAAACATTTTGGTATTTCAACATGGCTGATACTGATAAAGCAAAGACAGAATTTTACAAGCAGTACCTGCCTTAGTAGAATGAGGAGTTGGTGGAGGGTGGGAATACCTTTGTTAAAATGATCATGCCATTTTCAAGTTCAACTTCTGTGATGCCCTTGGGGCCTCTTGGTTTGCATATTTTCTTCACCTTTGCTGCAAATTTGATTGTTCCAGTTGGTAGTGGTTTTGCAAGGGTCTCAAGCAAAACCTTTCGCTCCACAGCTCTCACTTCATGTGGCCTGTTTGCAGTTTGAAACTGTTACTTCAAACATCTAGGATCTCTGTATAATAAGGCTTGCATTATTCATTAACTACCAAAGATAAAGGTCTCTGTGCAATTGGAACTGAAAACTTCTCAGAGTACTAGCAAATTTATCCAGTCTGTGGTAAAATATGTGTCTCAACTTTCCCATCTGTAGCATTATGTCTGAAATGGCCACATAGTCACCCTGTGGTTTTTGTTTTATTCTGCCAGGTTCTGTAGGATCTTGTGTACCCTTAAGAGGAAACATGCAGGTAATTCAAACTTTTCAAATCAAGAATTGAATCTCTCAAGAAAACAGCTTTACCCAGAAGCAAGCTACAAAGATCCAGTATCTGTTTCAGACTCACATAAAAAGAAATTGGTCACAAATCTACACTAATGTTCCACTCCACTCTGAATTTCTTCTCATTCAAGTTGTTTGAGGTCATCCAGATGTTGTATGAATAGCATAAGGTAAGAATAAGGAATACAATAAGGTTCATGACACTTACCCTCCGGCAAACTCAGAGTGTTGAAACTCTTTAATGACTTTTCCATTCTTTGCCCGCAATTTTGCTCTATACCACAAAACAAGTTTCAAAACTTCAAGAACCCTAAACATATTTCAAGGAAAACATGTGACAAATGTTAAAAAGTAATACGAAAGCACAATTGAAACCTTGAACCTCAAAAATTACTAAAGTCACTTCATCAAAGAAATGCCCCAAAAGGTAAAGGTTTCATGCATAGATCCCTTTTATTAGATTCTATGGAAAAGCTTCCATCTGGAAAAGATTGTCATACTGAGAATTTGCAACACCTTTGATCAAATCTTTGCTATCCTCCAGAGATTATGAGAGAAGGTTACCCCACGATATTGATGAACTGAGGGCGGAGCTCTTGAGCGACACCAAGTGCATCCAGGGCACGCCATGCATTGGGGAAAAGTGTGAGGGAAGTGCCCTCGGTCCGGAGCGACTCTGCCTGCTCCAAAACCACTGCCCTCACCCCCACCCTGCTCCACAACAGATTTCAGTCATCAAATAGCTGTTGTACCAAATCATCTAGTTGCTGTGAAAGATACATCTGAGACTTGTGCTGCCAATTTGAAAAACCAAAATGCATTGCTGCCACATCAGTTACATGAAAGTACAGGAAAGCATCAGGTCTCCCTGTGACTATGTGATGCACATTGTGAATGAATTTGGCTATCTGAAGGCAACTGTCATCATTACAGAAAATTTGAACATTTAGGAAGAAAACGAACCTATGAAGGGCAAGAGCGGTAGCAAGGCCGGCGAGCCCAGCTCCCACTATTACCACAGTCTCCACCTGTGCTCCCTGCAGCTCTTGCTCTATCGTTCTTTTGCTCTCCTCCTCCCTACTGTTTGGCCCCATCGATGCTGTTCGCATACCAATTCCTGCATCACCTCCCCGTGCTGCCTTCGTGACCCGCCGATATGGCACTCGAAGAAGTATTCCTTTCGCCCCGAATAACCTTCGCCCCGAAAACTCACACCTCTGCAACTGAATCCTGAAATGAGTTTGGGCGGCAGTGGCACCACCAGGGGAAATGCGGTTGCCGAATTGCAACTTTTCATGCACTGTTGTTGTAAGCCTGTCGGGTGTTTTAGCAAAAGAGCAGAGAACTGCCATGTTGCTCATGCTGGAAATCCAACAACCAAGGAAGAAACTAGATCACTTCCCCTCGCAAAAGAACTGCGACTCTTATTGCAGGCAACTTTGAGGAAAGACATAATCTTCCACCATCATAACGATTGAATCTACAACTTCCTAATAGAATCAATGTTGTCCAGAAAACGCTATTCATCCAAATCTCGATTCCTGTATAAAACCTACAACAGATCCAAGCACGCGCCATATCTCCAAACGGGATTGCGCAACCTTATGTGGCTCGACTTTCACAAGGTTCCCCCATAACCGCGGTTTCTTGGGGCCATAGATTTGTTTTTTGGGGGCGTTCCTACTATGTTTCCAATGATGTTCCCCAAGTTCTCCCCTTCTCACCTTTGTGCCTGGGTCAAAACTGTGTTCCCCAAGGTCTCAATTTTTGTTAAAGGGTGTTTCCTTTCCAATAGTACCACATTTTTTTATCCCATATTGTTTGCCCAAAGCTCTACCCTTCTCACCTATGTCTCTGGGTCAAGGCTGTGCACCCAAGATTCGAAACTGGTCTCAGGAACTGAACCTGATTCACCCCTGCCAAAAACTTCGTAAAAAGAAGGCACCCAAGAAATGGAGAGAAAAAGAAACAAAGGGACAAGGAACCAAAGAACCTTAAATCACCCCTAAACCCTAAACTGAATGATTGGTAATAGAGGCGACGAACAGTAAAGAGATCAAATGAATTAGCTGGAATCACTGGAGTTATTACTCATTAGCTCTGTTGTGCCACCATTGCTGCCACTCTTAAGACTTCTTCCCAAACTGAAACCGGTAGATCTTGTACCAAGGTTCAAGCGGACTTTCCTGACGTTCATGTAGTGGCGTCACCAAAGGAAATGGCAATGCTGGCATCAGAGCAGGTGATGAGGCCAGTAAGAGAGTGGGGTTTGGATCCTATGTACTTCTCGCATGTGCGTTTGCTTGCGTTCGACCTCCTTGCTGTCCGTCCTCTACCCCACATGCCAGGTTCCACACGCCAGTAGTCACTCCACGAAACTGTTCTGAAATTTTTTTGCGCGAAATTGCCTTGCTGGTCTGTTCCTAGTTCGTATGAAGTTTGTCTCAGCTCCTCATCCCAAAAGGGGTTGGTGTTTGTAGGGTTTAGGGTTTAGGGTCATTCTTTCCAAAGCTCGGAGCTCGTAGTGCTCAGGATGTATGATTTTAAGTGCAGCATTTTCCTGGCAGAGAGAGTATAGCTTTTGATCTGAAGGCATGATATACACATTCCTTTGACTCTGTTTGTTTGGTCTTCGTTTGTTTTTCCCTGTTGTCTCTTTTTTGTGCTTCTGTTTTTGTACACGTTGTACATTGTGTGAGTGTCAAAATGCAGGCAGATTCGTACGAAGAGGGCGGCCAGTGCGGAAAGTGGAGATGTTAGGGGTAGTGGTGAGCACAGACCAAAAAGAGCGCTATATCCGTTTCATCTGTATGCATCTATCTCTTCTAGATTCTCAGCTCTCTGGAATACTGATTAGCAGATTTCTAGTTGGTACTTTGCAATAATTCTCATCTTGCTTCATGCTTTAGCTTAATCCCAGTTTACAAGTTTCCACATCTTGTTGCTTTTTGGTGCTGCTCTTGTAAGGTGATTTTGCAGAAATAGCATTTCTGTTAAGTTAGTCTATGCTTCTGTCTTGTGATCTGACACTGAATGGGATGATGTGCCAGTGGATGATGGAACAGCATGTGTTCCCTGTGTGTTATGGATGAACCATTCCAGATTGCAAGTCACCAATCCTAAAAGGCTAGAGCTGGAGCTCCAGAATGAACTTACCATGTCTCTCATGAGACAGGTGAGTTCACAATTATCATGCCTACATGCAACTGGTTCTGTGTGTATGATGTTTTTGACTATCTCAGCATGCAGATATCTGCTCAAAAATCCCAACCACTGTTTTGGGTTTGGCAGGTCAAATTAGGACAGCTACTACGGGTTCAAGGCCGTCTTACTGTCTTCAACAATCAAATCCAGATCACTGTCTCCTCTCTCCGTGAGTCCATAACTCATTAAGGCTTCTGAACAATTCTCTCAATGCAATTATTCTGGTGCTCTTTCTTATTTCGATATCAATGGATGGATTGCAATTACATTCGACTTACCTATGTGTCATGACAGAGGGAGAAAGGGATCCAAACGCAGAGGTGTTACATTGGATGGAATGCATGCGCCTGGCTTCGCACTGTTATGATTTAGAGCCTCCTTCACAAAGCAATGGCTAGGGATTTGAAGTGTTTGGAGGTCAGCTCAATGAGTCCCCCAATCTCCATGAATCCCTTCTGTGAGGGTTCAATCTTCTCCTCTCTTCACCTCCCAGACCACCTCCACCTTCTGGGATTCTTTCTCATGGTTTTTGTACTGTTTTTTTCCCCTTGAGTTTGAACTCCAGAAGAGCATTTTGGTTCTTGGGTTTGGGTGTTCACACTTGTCCTCGGCATCCTCCAGGCTTGCAGGTTAGGTTGGGTTTGCCTTCTTTTGACTATCCAGTAATTTTCCAGGTGACTGAGTCTCAGGTTGGTGCTCTTAGCCATGGGTTTTCACTTCAAATTGGCACCCTGGAAGGAGTTTTTTTTTTCTTGTATCGTGATCTAGAGCTGTAGGCCTTTCCAAGAAGTTGATGTCACCTTCTCTTGGCCATATAGATATTTCTCCACCTTCTGCAGGTCAAGCTGGACTTTTTTTTCCTGATAGGTTGGTTTCCCTTTAATGGTGAATTTTGTTGTACAGTTTTGGGCCCATGAGTGAAAGGTATTCATTTCATCACTGGCTTTTGCATTGCCTTCCATTTTGTGAAATTTCATGGTCATTGACTATAATAAGAGTCCATGTATACCCAAGAAGCTCCAGTTTTGTCTCTTCATGTCACAAATCCTCAAGTATATTTTGTGCCTTGTGCCTGTCCTTTTGCATCCTTATCATGCACTCTGGAGTCCAGGACCAGAAGTTCAAGATTTCAGCAAGATCATAGCAGGAACTCACACCTTTTTGGGGGTTAGGGTAAATAGGTTTTCTAGATTGTTTTGCATGATGCCATGCATTGGATCTTTTCTTGCAGCATGGAAGAAATTGCGGAGAAGGCAGGGTCAATCAAGAGGATAAAACTGGAAAACTTCATGTGTCATAGCAGCTTGATCATTGAGCTGCTATGGGAACTGCACAAATTTCATTACAGGGCATAGTGGGAGTGGCAAGAATGCCATCCTCACTGCTCTCTGTGTTGCATTTGGAATCAAAGCAAAGGGCACACAGCAAGCTTCCTCCTTGAAGTATTTTATCAGCAAAGTGGCTATGGTTCTGTGTCAGTTGACATCAAGGATGAAGGAGAGGATGCTTTCAAACCTCTCTTGTACAGTGGAGTGCCGAATCACAAAGACCACCCAGACCTTCTGCATGAAGGATGAGAAGGGTAAGAAAGTTGCTGGCAAGAGGGAGGACCTTCAAGAGCTTTTGGACCATTTCAACATTGAGGTGGACGATCCTTGTGTCATCATGACATAAAACAAGAGCTGTGAGTTCCTCCATACTGGGAGTGGCAAGGAGAAGCTCAAGTGTTACTTCAAAGCTACACTGCTGCAGCAAGTGGCAGAGCTCCTGATGACAATATGTGAGAATGCAGGTGCTTTGGTTGAAGAGCTCAAACAGGAGATTGCACTTTTCATTGAGGAGCTCAGAACTCTAGATGAGTATATCAGGAATGCACAGGAAATTGAAGAGATGGCACAGCAGGTTGGGGTTCTAAAGAAGAAACTTGCTTGGTATTTGGTATATGATACGCAAAAGAAGGTCCAACTAGAAGCACAAAACCTTGAGAAGCTTCAGAGCTGCATTCCAACCTGTCAGAGAAAGATTGATGAAGCTGAGGTGGTTACCAAAAATGTGCAGGAGGCCATCTACTAGAAGTGAGCTTCAATTGCTGGCCTCCTTGAAACATGTAATGAATAGGGGAATTCCCAGAATGAGCTTCAGCAAGAGCTCTCATGTGTGACTTGGGAAAAAGCAGGATTCGAAAAGGACTTGAACAACAAATGATGTCAGATTGCAAGGCAGATGGAGCAGTTGCAAACACTTGATCAACACGCTGCAGATGTTTGCAATCATCATGTCCAGGATACTCAAGCTGAAGATTCAGTTAGACAGGAGCAGTTTGAGAAGCTTAACCTGGATATTGAAGCTGTTCAACATGAGCTTAGAAAGATTTGAGAAGAGGAAGCAAGGATAAATTGATGACATAAATCAGCAAATCAGTCAGTTCTTCACAAAGCAATGACTAGGTTTTAAGGTGATCCATCTATTGGTTCATAAATAGCCATCTGAATGTCCTGAGGAGGTGATGCCACTAACCTCATTTCTCATCCCAAGAAATCTTCTTAAGAATATATATTCCAAGGTGTAGTAAATAGACAGAATTTCATTCAGGATCCATATTACAACTGGTAATCTCTTCTGAAGAAGTAAAATCACACTTCTGTGATTGCTGGCTGAAGTAGACCAACTGGTGTAAATCCATGCAGCAAGTTAAGTTTATCTGCTGAGCAACGAAGGCAGACTATTAATAGATGTGCATATCACAGCAATCTGTTGACAGTGTAGGTTGTATTCATGATGGCTATTCTAAGGATAAAGTAGGGTAGTCATACTGACATTTTATGAATGGCCGAGCAGCCAAACATTTAACTTCTGTTGGATAGTGTTCATTAAGAGTGACATTACCATGGTTAACCAAGGTTTGCTGCTATTGCTGCTCTCCATGATTATCTATGGTACTGCTATTTCAATGAACATTATCTAATAAATTGTTTGGATATCCAGGTTTTCTAGTATTCCATAGTGGATCATGATCTGATCTGCTTTGGATCTGGGTTTGCATCAAAGTTCGTTAGGTATCAAGAAGCTCTTGTTAACTCAACTGCCATTGACATTTGCCATGGTATTCAAAGTGTGGTTTTGTAGTCATGAGTGCCTGATGGATAAATGTGGGCTATATCATGGCTGTAAGTGATTCTCAACCATGTTCATTATTGTGTCATGGACCAACAATGAGGCTCTGCTATTTGATGTGCTTTTTGCAGCAACATTCATTGCTGTCCAGATGCTTGAGGCATGCGTCGCCATCATTCCAGAATTGAGATATGGCGACTTTGATAAACTTCTTGAGATTTTGTATGGTTGCTAAAGTTATGATTATTTTGCATCCTTTTCTCTCTTCTGGAGTAGCATTTTCCAGTGATAAAGCACATAATTTGTTTACTGCAATGTTTGATCCTAGGTACAAAACAGTGTTGGGTGGGTACTTGTGAACATACCAGTAAACTCAAATACTAATCTTGGCACTTTGTCATTCCATGGCTTTGAATGCTTATGGACTTTTATGACAAGGCTTTCAACATGTCTTTTTTGTATGTATTTGGCACATGTGCTGTGGTGAAAAAATTGTTGTCATCAAAGAAACAAATGGTATTGACATATCTTGCCACTTTAATTGGACTTGTGTTCAAATGAGAATAAGGTTATGTAGGCCAGAAGCTATATTGACATTTCCTGTGTCATTGTCTTCACAATTCTTCCTGAAGGTCATGAGGTTGACACTCATGCCTACAAATCAAAAATTGATAATTAAAAATTGACTGGTGACAAATTGTGAGTCTAGTGCTAGGAAAATAGACTTGCCAATAGTAGTCAAGGCTCAATTGTTTTAGATATTTAGAAGGAAGCATCCAACCTTCAATACTTTCTAAACCAGACGAAATCCAAACCTAGAGTTCACCCTTTACATTTATCCAGTTAATATTCATTATAGCTTTAGTTCTTGTGATTGTCTCACCAAAGTTGGTCTGTAATTCCCTACTTTGCCTGGCTCATATTAGTTTGTTAACAAGTCATCCATACTTTGTTTATTTATCTTGTGGTGCATAGCCAACACCTAAAGCCCTACTATTCTCTATTGGGAAAATTCCACCTGAGGGATCCATTATTTTTCAGTTCCAGCAAAACCTGAATAAATGTGACAAGAATGAGTGAAGCCCTAACCTTATAGTTGTCACTTGCATACTGTCAGAGCACAGCCTTCATCATGAATAGCAGTGATCAGATGCCATGACTCCCCCACTAACTTATCAGCTCCTGATGGTGGGTGTGGGTATACAATCCATTCAAAATCTTGAGCACACCATTATACGAACACATAGTTTATGGAGATGAGATCAGCACACCAAGAAAATATATTTGAGACACATGAAACTACCTCCAGGTCTATAATTATCTCTTCACAGCAAAGTGACCCACAAAATCAGAAGTTCAAAACTAATGTGGCCAACCAGATCACCTTGACAATGGATGGCAGGGTGAACAGCCTGCAGAGCATCAAAGCTAGCACTTGCCCTTAAAAGAGCAAGGTGATGCTGCACTTCCACAATGCTGTGAAGCTCAGTGCCCTCTATAAGTAACAATATCCTCCACCAAAACAATAGCAATTAATGAGGCTGCATCCTCAAATACAAGTCCTATGCATGAGCTTGCTTCTGCAAGAACATGGAAATGGGAGTAGAAAACTGGGACCTAACTTGCTAAGAACAAACAATGTCAACTTACTGCCTATGCCAGAAAAATGCACCACATGGAATCTGAGGCACAAGGATGATTTCAGGCTTTGTTTGAGTGACAAACAAAGCCATGGCAGATAGACAGATATATGATGAGGATAATAACAATGATGATTGCCAGCACAATAAGCTTGACTTTGAAGTTTTGGAACCACATCTTGCGTCGCAGTTGCTTTCCTTGTCGCTGAAAGTTATCAGCCTGCAATGAAAGCATACCATTCGTATCAACCCACAGAAGAGACAACTGTATTTCAAGACTTCAAAAAAAGTATTAGAGCATCACTCTCATCATGGATTGCAGTGACCAGCTGCCATTACACACCACTGATTTCATCAGCTCCTGATTGTAGATGTAGATAAGCATAAACTAATCTACTAAAACTGGTCAGACACAAAGAACACAGGAAAGCTTTGCAGAACCAGAATGGAAGGGCAAGAGCATGAGATGAAGAAAGCAGTCTATTCCTCAGAGAAAGACTATAACAGACCTGAGATCTGAGATTTTCTGTCTTGTCAACCAAAAGTTCAATCTTTTCCCCACGATCAAGAACCTGTACAAAGATGTTCAAGGTAACAGTTACCAGTTTGCTATTGTCCAGCAAAAACTAATGCTTTGATCAAAATATACATTGACAAATGTAAAACATTTTCCTGTTAACATGGTTTATAGTTCATATGCCATTGCAAGGTGAGTACTACAGGAAAAATGGCAGATACCTTCTCAATGTTGTCCATCATGATACCTTTCACCTCAGCCACTTGGGATTTGATCTTTGAGATCTTGTTCATCTCCTCAGGGTGCTCCACACAGTACTGCATGTGCTCCTTTAGCTTTACCCTGAATCAAATTCAAAACAGGTTGAAATCAACCCAAAAACTGCAAGTGAGCATGACAAAGAAGCTCAAACATGAGAGACTTTATAAAAGCATGCAGAAGCTCTTCACAGCCACAGATCCATTGCCAACTCTTTAAGTAACCATCTGCCTGCTTTCTCACCCAAATTCCTTGCCTACAGCAGGTGTAACAGTGCCATTCCCTGCCAGATAACGACGCTTGAAGTCTTCTTTGATGCGCTCCAAGAATGTAAATGGAATTTGCCTACCAAACTCTTCATCAGCAACAACCAGATATGCTGCACACCATTTGCAACAAAAAAATTAAGTCAACATACTCCCATACCAGTCCAATGGAGAAGTTTAACAGAACATATCTCTGAAATTGCTGAGAAATCTCAACAGCAACAATTTGAAGGTAACATGACAATGAGTGCAGTCATAACCTTATGAGAGTTGCTCATGTGCCATAACCTTAAAAAGTGTCAGACCATCACCTTCATCAGGAATGGCAATGATAAGCTGCCATGACTATACACTGACTTCATCAGCTCCTACCAGTGGGCGTAAATATGCACATAGTAATCTACCCAAATTTCTGAGCAAACCATCATACAAAATCTACATCCTGAGTTTCTGTTGCATTTCTGGAAGCAACAAGAAGAACCAGCCATGATGTTCACTAGCATTCCAGAGACATGGCTGATCAAAAAGGTCAATAGTATCCTCATCACAAGCTGCAATGGATTTGCTTCCTTTTAGCATGTCACTGTACAAGCAGGCATCTAAGCCAAAGGCAAAGAGAGGCCAACATAGAGGGTAGTGGTTGGAGACTCCTGCATCCTGAAGATATCCTTTAAGCACACCACTGTTAACTACTTGGATGCAGAATGTCCACTAAAGCCACTGGAACACATATCTATGAAAATGCAGAGATATCTCCACAAAATGATGCATACTTGCAAATTGAAACTTGCACATCTACTTCTCTGGTCATATTTTGACACAATCATTTAGTATTAAATGGAACCACATCAGAGACAAAAATGGCATACTCTGCCAACAAAAGGTGTCTGTTCCAACCTTGGGGACACTGTCTCTCTTTCAAGCAGATTTTTCTGCACAAAAATTTGTCATTTTGTGCACTGAACTGTGATTATACTTTTGTTGCAAGCCTTCAACAACCAGTTGGCTTGGTCAGCTATCATAAAGCTAGGTTGACTGTCATGGTTAAGATAAACATGCAGACACTATGGTCTTACGACCAAACACTAACCGATACCATAGTTTAACAGGTTGATCCTATAACCTGCAAATATTCAATTTGTTTATTGCTGCACTCCAGATTATTAGGTGTAAGAATGATTCCTTTTATCTCAAAAACTTGCTCCTCAAGTGTCCCATGGTGACTTCAAAGGTCACACAATCAACTTTGTCAGGATTGTTAAACCATCATCCTCTTTTTTGAGTACTGAGAATCCCTACATTTCTAGGACTTAAGTCAACCTGAAAATAATTGAATGATCACCTCATAATAAGGTTATGGATGTTTCACATCTGACAAATAAGCAAGCACAAAAAAGAGGACACAGAACTCAAAATAAATGAGAAAATTAGACCAAAAAACTAGGAGTGGTTTGAACAACAGCTACAGCTGCACACAGGATCAGGGACATTCAACAGCAAGGCATGTTGTACTGACCACCTTCAACATCCCCAATGACTTGCATCAGCTCCCAGCAATTGATGGAGCTTCATGTCAAGCATCAACCAACATACTGAGCTTCTGTTAGAAGACTGGTAGTAATGGGATGACTCAGCCATCTGGCTGGCTAGCTCAACAAAACCTAAAAGAGAAGGAGGAGACCCAAAAAAAAAACAGGAAGAATGATGAACACAAACACACACACACAAAGAAAAGAAAAATAGAACAGAAGTGTAAACTGAAACAAGAAAATAGGAAGAAAAAGAGAGGAATAAGACAGAACTTTCAGAGGCTGAACTTTAGTGGACAAAGTGCAATTTCTGAAGCTCACCACCTAGGGTTAAAGAAGCTCTTGAAATAGTTATTTTAAAGATTCCAAAGACAGAAGCATCAAACACAAGCAAACCTCTGGTGTAATTTAAAAGAAACTTTGAAAAAGACAATGCAGCAGATTCATTGAACATAAACTCTGCATCTGATGACTGACATCTTGTTCTCCAGAAAACAGTGCTGTAAAGGGATGCCAACGAATCATTGCAACTGCATAGCTCACATATCAACACAACTAATTTCCATAAGCTTAATTTGGTCAGTAAATGTGAGGAAAGTGACAATGAAAGAAATTATTTTGAAAACGAAGGAAAAACCACACCAAGATATCAACATAATTTTCTGTTTGAAACTCACATACCAGAACTTCAATACCAGACCATCCTATAGAAACAAGACCTGATGCAACATGTCATGTTTTTAGACTGTTGTCATGAGTATATTCAGCAGAAACTCAAGAACAGTTTGAACTCTATTGAACCTTAAGAAGTTCATACAAGAGATACATGGTATCAAGTTAAGATAGACAGAAAGACCTAATTGTTGTTTTTTTCTAAGCTCAGCATTATGCAAGAGGTCCAAGCAGTTCCCTAAGCTATTTCAGATTACAGTTCACATCAGACTTTAAATGTGGAACTAGTCCATCCAAGGAAGAACCAGCTGATATTGCAACCCTTCCAAGACACACAAACCTCCCTTGAATGTGAGGTCTACTGTTTTGGAGTGTTATTATTATCTAGCTCTGTGCAACCCAGGATCTTTCACCAAAAGACAACATTCCAAACCTTTAATCTTATGAAGTGAATGATACTCTCACTTATATCCCACAGATACATACTAAGGAACGATACCATCTGTTTTTCTGATCTCGTCGGTGCACTCTACTGCTGCACCGGCCAGAGAGCGTGTGAGGACAAAGAAAAGAGGCCCTTGAAGTTCTGAGAGATACAATCTTCAAGCTCGAAAGGGGGCAGAGAAGGTATGGAAGAAGGAAGAAGATCCAAATTGCCAGGGAAAAAGAACGACAGAAAAATAAAGAGGGTGAGACAAACGTACTATAGCCATCTTCAACGAGGTAGTTGAATGTATGTTGATCACAGGTATAAGTGAACTTGTTGTTGTTGGCGGGCAGCTTCTGCAGGCACTGTATAGCAATGGTGCTGAAGTTTCCGGAGAAAGCTGTGTACTCTGCCAGCACGTTTGTGCCGTTGGCCACGAAGCTGTAAATGAGAGATTGTCCCCCCATCGCGCTCTCGTCCTGCACAGAAAGATCTAATTATCACAAAGAATATTTCAACACAAAAGAGAGCCTCCAAGCTTCAGAAAAAGAACGACCGCTCTCTGAAAGATAAGCCACGCATTCATTTTTGTTAAGAATCTCAGAACTCCTCGACTATTTCCCGATCTCACTCAAGTAAACAAAAAATCCGAGCTCTTGCACGCTACACTCCCGTTCTCTTTCCTATTTTTCCTTAACCAAGGGGATCGGAGATGTCTTCAAAACCTACCTGTAACTACTATGGCAGCCACGCTACCTGCACGCGCCCCCGCCCGGATACAATATGGCAACCACTGAAGTCCACGCTCCGGAGAACGCGAAGAAGACGGATCTGAGACGAGTAAAAAGAATTCCAGTTACTTAAGATCTTCTGCACCAAAATGTGAAGCGGGCAAGCTAACTGTACTGGAGAAGGAGGATCGATAATGGAGCGACCAAGACCCCGGACACCTACGGCAACCCCCGACGAGGAAAGGCAAGAGGAAATGCCCGCACCACAAAGAACCACTCCTCTCCGTCTCTCCCGCTCATCTCTTGGCCTGTCTTGACTCGTAAACTTCGTTACGGATCCAGAACTTGTTTCCAACGCCACTTCCGTGGACGGAAACCTAAACTCCTTTTCTGTTTCTCATCCACCACAGTAACCTTGGTTAGGCTACCAGACGGCAACCTGTCACCAAATTAAATAAGGGGTGTGTCACACTGTGGCCTTGCCATTTACATTTAAAAGTATCTTAAGGTAAAAGAAGAATTATGGAAATTCAAATATTTCACCATGCAAAAATATAATCTTAGAAAAATCCTCTAAAAGAAACCAAAATCCTTCAAGATATCATAACTCTATAACTAATCTCAAGTTTCAACACAAGCCAAAATATCATCTTTCAAAAATCCTCATATAAAAATAGACCTACTACTTAGGGGCCAAAATCACTTAAGATACTATACTCTATAATGAATCTAAACACAATATCCTTGCCTTGGTAGGCAAAGCCAAAAATTGGCCATGGATGAACCAGCACCCACGCTGTTATGTAACAACCATGATATATAGAAACCCCAAAATCATTTTAACTAGCTAGTGTAGCCTGTGCTGTTTGTTGGCCCAAAGTGTGAATTGATGAAACCCTGCCAAACTTTATAAAAAGAAAGCACCCAAGAATGGGAGAGGAAAAGAAACAAACAGCAAGGATCAAAGTCCAAGCAGGCAAAAGAGCCCCAAAGAGGAGAGCCACAAAGAGGTAAAGAAACTACTAAGTGTCGAAACCTCCACCAGTTGCATGAAGCATATCAATGAAAGAAAGGAGGAGTTAGGCCCAATAAAGTTCCAAGCCTAGAAAAACTCTCCCTTACAATAATAACAGCCCACCTTGAAATGGAGGTGGCATGCACTCTTTGTAATGTCATTTACACTTTTTGTCTTTAAAAGGAACACAAAACCAATAAAGGAAGGCCTTCGTGCCCTTTGCTGTCCACTCCATCTTAGCACATCGATGCAAAAAATTATTGGCTTGCTAACGAAGACACCCAAAAACCTCTATGGCAAAAGGAAGAAATATATATGTTGGGTAATAATCACAATAAAGTCCTTCCTTCACCTAAATAGGCATTGTTGTAGCCATCCCATGGAAAATAACCACTTGTGATATCAAGTATGTTCAAGTGGGGTTGACAATGATGACATCGACCAATGTGTGAATGTCATCCACCACAATGTCAAACCACTAACAAAAGGATTGACAATGATGACATCGATCAATGTGTGAATGTCATCCACCACAATGTCAAACCACTAACAAAAGCAGTAAAAAAAAGATGGTGGAAGAACATGGATTTGATTTCGCAATATGTGAATTGGTTAAACTATTCAACTAATTTTTCCTTCCAAAACATGAATTTCTTTTTGTAACTAAATTGAATTTTCAATGACAAAATTATTCAAAATTCAATATGTCCTACACATTGTTTATTTATTAAAAAAATTCAAAATCACCTTTCATTAAATCTTACTTGCCTCTCCAACAATACCAAGAATGTGCCTAAATCTTCTTTTAATTTTTAGTTTTGATTTAAATGAATTTTTAGTGAAATAATTGTTTGATATTCAATAGTTGAAAGGCAAGGAATTAAAAAACACATTCACATGCTTGCTATAAGCATAAAAGCAAATTTCATGCAACACATAATTGGCCTCCAATTGAGATGATTGAAATTTGAAAATTGATGTCAATGGTAACCTCTTCATCTCCATTGTATGAGATAAAATATCAACGAAATCTTTATAATGCAATCTCAAAGATGATCACAATTGTATAAACCAAATTTCATCACAAAAAAATATGAACGTCATGTTTGCAAAAATGAATTCATATGACATGCACAAGTTTGAATCTCCTAACATTCATATGAATCATTAGGCACACCTTGTCATGACTATCATGGTTTTGAAATGGTATAACATAGATAAATTTATGTTTGTTTGCAATTTTCATTGATATGCGATGCCATTTTTGACAAATTTCATTATGTTTTTGTCCATTTAAAGAATTTCATTGGTACAAAGGTTCTTGATTTGATCAAATGGACAATTTGAATATTCGACTTGATTACTATTATACTAATATATGGTTTATATTACATAACATTATGACATATTATATTAGATATATTAATATAACATTATATGTGGATATCTACCACCAAAGATATTAACTTAATAGAAGATTTATCAATTTTCAAGATGAAGAATTGACTTGTAACTCAAAATTGTCTAGTTGTATGTTTGTGATGGATAGTGACAATATAATGAAAATAATTTGTCACAAAAATATTTCGTCAAACAATGCATCATATTGCATCAGTAAAGTTTCATGGTTATTTTGAAATGGTGGGTATGTGGAGAGATCTAAAGCCAAGGATTCCAATCCCATGGTTATGTTTGGGTGGAAATGGGTTTCAAAATATGGGAGGTAAGTAATATTGTTTGCTTTCTTATCATGATATTGTTTATGTTTGTCATCAAAGACCAATACGACGTTAATTTGTTTCAATTGTTAAGTACACACACCTTGAACAAACAAAAAAAAAAAAGATGAACGTTAATGTTGTTGATGGTCCACACATCACAAATTTAACAAATCATGACTTAGAAACGGAAATTTTGTAACATTAATTCATTCATAATTTGTACAAAAAAATCTTAATGATTCTAAAACATTTAACACATGAATTTATTGGAAGATACGAAATTCGTGTGACATTCATTCATTTATAGATTCGTATTTTATTTATCAACACATGTATTTGTGTGTCAAATGTGTTTTCAATGATATTTGTGTGTAAAATGTATAAACTTATAAATGAACAAACTTCGTATGATTTTCATTATTAATTTGTCACATGCTAATTTTATGATGCAAGTAAGAAGCGGAAAATGAAGGTCAAAGCAAAAGCAAAGAAAAAAATTTCAAGGGGAATTTTTTTAATGATTCAGATTACTTATTGGCAAATGGTTTGAAAGTATAACCAATGGCAAGTGCCACTAAATTGAAATGGCTTGTCAAAAAATTTGTTAATCATCTTCATGTGTCCATTTTGGGCTTATTTCCAAAATGCATTGAAAAGATTGTCGATTTTCAAAAGTCAACATAAGGCTTGAAGGCTTGGGGAAAATCAGAAAAACCCCATTTACAACAATGGGAATCATTAAGAATTTTTGCAGTATTCTTCATGTTGACAATAATGATTCCATGTTAAGTTATATTTTGTGGTTTCATGCCGATAAGTTTTTGAAGACCATTAGGTTAATTTCATACAAGTTCATTCAACAATTTTCTAAAGTTGAATACATTGTGGAATGGGTTTGTTATGTGATAAGGACTTCATTTAAAGGAAGAGGATTTGAGCAAGAGGGGGAGTTTAAGTTTACCATGGTACAGCAAGAAATATTGATTACAAGGTGCCATTGATTGCCAAAGCCATAGTTGTAACAATCAACATCACAAATTTGAAAGCCAACCATTTGACAATGGAAGTCATGTGAAAGTAGTTCTTTCATAGGTTTGTCATGTTTTCACTTGGAAATTATGTAGTGAAGACACCCATGGAATCCATGTGATTGTCAAATTATCATATGATGATTAGAAACAATGCCTACTTTACACACAAGAAACATGAGTGATATCAACGTGATGTTAATACTATATTTGACCACTATAATTGTGTTTTAATTGTAGCAAAATCTACATAGAAAATACATTATTTATGTGATTTTTACATTGTAAAGAAATCTACACAAAAGATACACTATTCATGTGATTTTTTCAAGACCACAACAACCGTACTCCATCATCATCCAAATTGTGTTTTAAAACAAACATGATAAATTTATCATGCATTTTGATTACATGCAATCAAATTTTGATTAAAAAAGTTCAAGCTTAAAATCTTAAAGAGTTCAACCCATTAGAAAGCTTCTGAAACTTAGCTTTAAATTAAAAGGAAAAAGATTCTCAGTGAACAAAAAGTTGATGAACCTCTCTCTATAACCCTAATCTCTAAAACGGACTAAAGCTTGAACCCATTATTAGCACAAGCAAGCAAGCCTGTAATCTAGAACGTGTTTCTTCAATAAATGTAGATATTGAAAACCTCCTCAACTCTAGAGTGTGCCCTAACTCATTCATATTATTTGTCTTTTAAATTTTATTTGTCTAAATGATTGTCCTTTTGCTTGAGTATTCTTTCACAAGTATTCTTTTGCACATTTTGGGGTATGGCCATGTGTTGAAAGTAGTTCATAGTGAATTTTCCTTTGCCCTACCAGAAACTAAAATTCACCATACATCTTTGAGTGTGCACCACTTCTCAGCCACTCACATGCATTACACAATCAAAATTTATTATTTTTTGTTGAGATAAAATGCAACACCAATATTCATTGTAAGATCCTTACAATGGATTTTCTAAAGATGCTCATTTCAATGGATCATCATGAGCGAGGGAATGTGCTGGTTGTTTCAGAAAACAAACTTGTCTCATTAAGTTCAAACCAACTGAGTAGCCAAACATGTTGTTCAATGGTACCTATTGAATGAAGATGAAGTTTAGCTTTGTCATGAAAATATTTGTATTGTGTGACCATGCATCCTTTTTGACCAAGTTATCATTTTTTATGTCCTTATTCAACATATAAGAATATGATCTCTCAAATTATAAGCATGAAAGAAGCTAGAACATTTCTCCTAATAATATCTCACACATTACTAATAGATAACTATTTCAACTTCATTATCAATGTCCTTATAGAGTTGTACAAGAATGTCACAGCCTTCCACACCCATGTAAAAACCTAGTAGCAACAAAACGGGTGTTAATACACATGCCAATATGTGAACTGTGAATCTTGGAACCTCCAACCATAAGCAGAAGGAAAAACCTACTTACTTGCCATACTCAATCCAACATGATAAGGTCATGCATACTTACATGTGCTTAGACAACTACATCTCCATCTTGGTCACCCCCTACAATTATGCCTTTCCTCTTGCCAATTAAATCACTTCATTCATAGGATCAAAGAGTTCCAACAAGGATTGCCAAATGAAATTTGGGCCGTCCCCTATTGGTGCACAATTGAGAGTCCACACATTTCAAGCACCTCTTGGTGTGTTTATGACTCATGCAATTCTTACTATGCTCTAAAGACATCCCTAGATATAAGCCTCAAAGTCTTTGACACTAGACCTCATGGCTAGTTTGATGTGAACCCTTCACAACCATGTGAATAAAACAAGTACTAGTTCAAGAACTCATCTAATGGCAAGAACTCAATTGCATAACAATTTACTGAAAAATGAAGCTCATCATTGATTTAGAAACTACAGCTCCATGGTGCAATCATAGTGGAACATTTCAACCTCAGCAAGTCATGGGATCACAAAGAAGGAAATTTGTTGTTGCTAGACCAACATATTAATATCTCCAATGATTGAGCCTTGAAACTCAATGGGTGCCTTGAGCTCCACAAGCATTATAGGCTCCAGAATTGCTAGTCTACCTGCCATATATGCACAAAAGGTCACAAACCAAGCCCATCATGAGAAATTGAAGTGTACATACCCATTTGAACTAATGGGAAGACACAATCATGATGTCCACTTTAACATGACCCATGATCAGAAAAAGATCGAAATTGGTCCAAAACCAAATACCAGCAAAGACATTAGTTATGAGCTCTCATCCAAACATTCTTCATCAAAGCCATGTGCTCATAATAGCATATCTAGTCACAGGGACTTCAAATCGATTTGTCTCTATCTGTGTCTTCGTGTGTATGTGTCTCTCTAGGGTTTCGGTTTGTTGACTCTTTGTTTTGCTCACCAATAGGTGGTTATGTTTGTTCAGCCTTGTCAAATTCCAAACTTGCAAATCACACCCCACAACAACAGCATGAAAACATAGAGACACAAAGAAAGACTGAGACAGAGAGATAGAGAAGACAAACATTCTTTGGATGTTTGTTTTTGTTTTCAGTGCAAGTTTTGTTCTGGTGGAATATACGTCCCTGCTGTTGCAGCTGTTATCGTGCTCCTCCAATAATGAATTGCATTCTTGGCCGTTGTTGTTGCTGTTACACTGCTTCTAATGGAATTCCCTCAAACTCCAGCTGCTTCAGCTCTCCTCTGCCCTTATAGTGAGAGAGAGAAAGAGAGAGCTTATGTGTGACTCTATGAGAGAGTGAGTGACTTTAGTCTGCAAAACACACACACGAACGATGAAAAGAAACATACATCAGTTTTGAGACATCATGTGCGAAAAATTGTTTAGACTTACTTGAAAAGTTGAAAATGTGGCTCTTGGAATCAATCTCATGGGTATCATCCAATGCAGCTTCCATGTGATCTAGCCATCTTGCTTCTGCTTCCTTGGTCACTCCATATGGATTGTGCCTTCCTATCAAGGCTGAGTGTCTTGCCAAAAAGCAAAGCAAGCATGACCTAATTCAATGAACTTCATGATATGTTTCTCATGCAATATGGTTGTTGCGATTAATGATCATGGCTGCAATGAGCTGCAAGTTGGTATCCTATAGATCATCAAAATTGCCAGCAATTGTTGGGTCAACAATGTTCTGCAGCAATATATAATTACCTCTTCTTTGCCCATAGAGTGGTGGACCTAAATGTTGCACCTAAATCTTCGGCACAAGTGTCAACAAAAAACCCTATTTCAAAATATCCATTCAAGGGTTCCCAGATGTAAAGCATAGATAGATGTAGAGGTTGTGATAATTTCTGTTCAACATGGTTTGTTCTTCTAGAAACTACTGTCTTGTAAAACAGAACATACTTGCCATCTATCTCCAAGAAGCATTGTTGGTCAAATACAGTAGGGATCTGATTTCCAAATATTTTTATCAGTTATCCCACTAGGTCAACCATCAAGAGCCAACAATGTTTCTTGTAGTCTAGGACCACACTAAACTGTTGAATGCTTGTGAGTCTACCAATGGAGGCAATCATTTCCTTATATCACAATGCATCCTTGATAGGGACTAATATTTCTCTCCTGATGCATGAATTACCAGGTGAAACATTGTCTTGATTATCCACTGGTAGGATAACTTTCAAGAACAATACATTTAGCCATACCTGCTCCAAGACCTTATGAGCTGGTCTCATCTACAAAAAGTACTATTTTCTTCTTCGTGACATTTATGTTAGCAATCATCGTTGCAATTTCACCTCTCAATTTTCCTCATCAAAAGGGTCACTCTTGGCACATTGATGGCTAGACAACATTATTAAAATATGGTTACACTAACAAGGAGCCCTGCAAAAAAGTGGCCACAAGCAACCATGTACAACAAGTGAGAGAAGGGACTCATTGACAAGCCCTTGCAGAACTGACTTGATCAAGCACAAGTGACATTCCACAATGGTCAAGAACTGGCAAAACAATGTCCCCATGATTGGATTGCATTGAATCAGCAGCCAAATCATGACCAATTGCACAACCTGGGAAGGATGGTGAGGATGAGAGGAATGGTATATCTTACCATTGTAACTTTCCCTCCACCAAAAAGGCACCATCATTTTGCAGTCCTTGTAGTTCCTTGCAAATATTTTTGGTGAATCAAAAGCTCAAGGTACCTAGCTGTCAATTATGATCTGTTGAGATGTTATTGTGAGTATGATATGTGCTTTCCAGATACACCAAGAAATAGTCCATTGTCTGGATGGAGACAACAAGAGATAGAACAACTTGCAATGCATCCAAATTCAATGAAAGACAAAGCTTGAGGGAATGGAGACACTGTAGATCAATATGCATTTTACCTCAGAATGGAATCGTGGAACTCATGATCTCAGCTAACCTCCTCCATGCTGATGACTTTCTCTTGCCCATTAACTGTCTTGTTACTATCATCATCAATTGAAGTGGTGAATGACATTTCCTCACTGGTGATCTCTCTCTTCGACTCTAGCATGCTCATCAAGGACCTTAATCCTGAAAGCTCCACATTGAGCTAGTTGACTGCAATAATTTCTGCAGAGAGGTTGACAAGAGCAACTTCAAGGTATGCAGCAAGATGACATGCCTCCCTCTTCACCTCCTGGGCCTGCATTTCACCAACCACGCATCGTTTTCCAACCTCTTGGTGGCCAGCATAACATCTGAGTCTGCATCTTTTCAACTCAACTTTCTGCAACAGTTAGCTTCACAACAAGAATCTCTCTCTCATTTTCCTTTGCCATGATCAGCTCCTGTACCTCCTGAAGCTGATCTTGCATTGTTTTTAACAAAGAATATAGTTTCAACAGGCTTCTGTCACATTCCTCAGCAGTGCTGGAAGTGATTTGGAGCTCACCAGTAAGTGAAGAGATCAAAGTCTGGGCATCTCCAAATTGAGACAAGATCTCTTCAAGTTGTTTAATTTGACTCCTGTACCTCTCAATTTCTGAATTTTTAGACATAGACTCTCGTCTTGCAACATCAGTTTTGCTTTCTTGAACCTTCTCACCTCTTGTTCCAGTTGCCATTTGCATTGCTACATTTCCACCATCTGGGCCTCAGTTGCACCTAAGCTTTTTTCCAGGCCCCTCTGCATCTCAACTTGGGTCTAAAGCTACCCTTGAGCACTAATAAGGTCCCTATTTGCTTGTTGGACCACCATGGCTTGTTCATCAAGTTCCAATTGTGCAAATGCTAAGTTTCCTTGCATCTCATCAAAGTTCTTATCCTTCTTTGAAATCACTTGTAGTAAGCTCGCACACTTCTCTTCATATGCTGCAAGGTTAACTGCTGCTTGTTCCATCTTTTTCCGAGATGTCTGCAGTCTGGGTTCTGTTGACATAAACTTGTACTGCAGTTCATTAGAGGCAATTTCTAACCTGATCTGCAGGTGATCCTTGGAGCCCTGATCAAGTTGTTGTAGCTTTCCTTGGAGCTCCTTCAGCTGTATATTGGCCAATTCAATTGCTTGTTTGGTACTTTCTAGATCACAAGTCAACTGATCCATCTTGCATTGCTGAGCAAGATTAACATCCACTTCCTCACTCGATTGCTATTTCAGGTCTTTGATCTCACCCCTCATCACTTGATGCTCTTTAGATGCTTTTCTCACCTCTGCTTCTAATTCCACTAGGGAAACTAACTTTCTATCTGACCTTAAGCTAATGCAACTTAGTCTCTAGGTCAATCTCCCTCTTCTTCCATTCATTAGCACCTTTTTTCATGTCCTGCATTTTTAAGGTTAACTTGTTAACATCTGCTTGTTTTGCTTCACTCAAGCCTTGACCAGACTATCCAACTAAACCTCCATTCAACCATCTTTTGTTCATTATCTTGCAAATATGTGTCTCAAGATCTATTAACCAATCCTGCAAAAATGCCTCCTCCCATTCCTTTTGAGCCAAGCTACTATTTGCCTTGGCAATTTCCCTAGCCAACTGTTGGACAGCCCATTCTAAAGCAGCCAATCTCTCCTCCTTGTCTTCCACTACAGCTCTGGATTCCTAAAATTTTTCCTCCATTTTTTGGGCTTTTTCTTCAGCAATCTACAGCCTTAAGAGCATAACATCTACACACCCTAATTTGCTTTGAAAGTTCTTCAGCTCTCCTCTTGTCAAAACAAGATTTTCTTCTGCCAATTCCAAATTCAAGGTGAGTATTTGAATGGCCAACCTATATCTCTCTAGCCCCCTGAGTAACTCAAGCTTCTCCTCTTGACAAAAGTCTGGCAAAACTGTCAAGATTATTTTTCTCAATGTTGAGAGTTCTGTTTTCCTTGTGGATCTCATCACTTTCTACATTTTTTGCAGTTAGCTGGTTGATCACCAGATTTCGCTCAATGGCCATGGCTGGCAATTGCTGTTTCACAAAGAGCCACAGAAGAATTCAAAAATCAAGATAGCCAGCAAGTAAATATTTGCATCTAAGAAGGCCTGCAGAAGACAAGTAGAAGACTTGGATGATGAAAGAGTGCACTAGTTCAGTTATGATAGCAGGGATTACCTCTTGGAACTGTGCACTTGAAATAGAAAGCTTATCCTGCAATTTTTGCAGTTGGCTTTTAAGCACTCCCTTTGTCAAGTTTGAGTCATCTTGCAAGCTGTGAATAGTTCCTTGAAGGGAGCTGTTCTCTGCAGTCAGCCTCTCAACTTCCAAAACACTAGATGATCTAGCTCTGCATCCAACACAAGCATGCGCTTCTCCATGTTTGCTTGCATCTTGTGTTGTTCTTCCAATCTCTTCTCCAAAGATGTAATGCTTAAGGTTCCTGGTTCCCCACCTCTAGCTCTGTGATGTTTTCTCTGAGAACAGAAGAAAAAAAAATTGTGAGAAAGACTTCACAAAACTGGTCTTAAATGAAGAATTGAGGTTGGAAGTTCTTCATCAACTAGGTCATCTTTTCAACGACAATTATTCATCACATACGATTATTCAACTGAGAAATTCGAGACTCCATCTCCTTCATCTGTCGAAAGTGTCATAACTAATTATCTGGATTTTAACAACGTCCTTGCATTGCCAACTCAAGCTGCAGCAAAATGTTGAAGGTAAGATACTTCAATGCAAGAACACCAAGTTGTATATTGAAATATTGAACATAATGGAAGAAAACTTACCACATGGAAGAAAAAGCATGCAAGGTCCAAAGTGATTTCCATTGGTCGATCATTGTAACAAGGACCTTTCATGATTAAGGACACTGCAACATGAGCTGAAATTGATCCAAAAGGATCATCTCCAATAGTGTGCCTTGAATCGTCTAAGAAAGCACAATTCAATTTCAATGGTTCACATCAAAATCGGCGAAACCTTTTCGTGGTGCAACTTCAAAATGATGATGATAAAGCTCCAAAGCGTAGCTTTCCGGTGACCTTTTCCTCTATAATCTCGCAAATAACGAAGAATTGGTGTTTGCAAGCCTGATTTGAAGAGCTGGGCTCCATATGCTGAAAAATCCTTTTGCTTCACCTATTTGTTGAATTGTCCTTACACCAATACCAGGTATGATGATTAACAACCGACATTTAGGGTTTTAATTGAAATCAAATGTAACTTTACATTGGTGAAGAACAAATTAAGGAAGTAACCAATACCCCCCACATGGTCTAATGTTTGTTTGATTTTTGTGTTTGTAGGAGAAAAAATAGAAAGCACAAATAGACTACTGGTATGCAACCGGTATTGCAACACAATTTTGTTTTGATGCTACAACCTCAAGTATTAATCGTGCACTATACTCTTAGAAGCATTGCAAATTGTACAAGGCACTCATGTACTAGTCCAAAAGGAAGTTCAAATCCAAAAAACAATAAAATAGTTGAAAGCTAGACATTTGTCGAGACCATAAAAGAGGAAATATTAGTTTCTTTGGCAAATAGGATCGTAAACCTCAAGTAGGTGAATCTAGTTTGATAATTTGTTATTCAAAACTCAATTATTGGTAGTAAATCTTATAAGTTTCCCTTGCTACTATTGGAAAATCAATAGAAATGCAAGGTTTTACACTATGACACATTTTTCTTGCATGGGTCTATAGGCCTACGTGGACTTCAAAATATGTATTATGTGATTCTAAGGCATAACATGGAACAAAATTGCATTGCACATGAATCAAGCACAAATTTTGTGTCCATATCAGCATACATCATTCATGCATGAAAAATGCATGAAATTTGTTGCACACACTTTCATGTGATTTCACCATGTTTGTGTCAAACATGAAAAAGATGCGAAGTTAGAATTAGCATAGTGGATAATGCATATGTGCATGGGTGCAACTCCAAGGGCAATGGATTTAACACGTACATATGAACAAATGTAATCCATGCCAAAACTATTAACAATTCATCACTAGCGAAGTTTGTGATGTGGGGCAATCTTGGGCGCTATGATACATTTACAAATTGATAAAACAAGAAAGCTCCAAAAGATGTAACACAACTCACAAAAAACAACTTGCATCACAAATTTAGCATGCAATGAATTAATAATGAAAATCGTGCAAAATTTGTTCATTCATAAGTTCGTACATTTTACACACGAATATCATGCATTGAAACATGTTTAACATAAGGATAAATGTGTTGACAGATAAAGTATGAACATATGAATGAACAAATGTCACACAAATTACGCATCTTCCAATAAATCCATGTGTCAAAAATGTTTTCAATGCACAATATTAGTGCAGAAAATGTATAAATTATGAATGAACTAATGTTACACAATTTCCATTTCTAAATCGTGAGATGTTAAGTTTATGATGTGATTACATAATGCAGAAAAAACAAAGAGTTGGAAAAAAAAATGAATATGGGTGAACAAAAACAAGGAAAAGCTTGCACTTAGCTAAGAGTTTAGATTGTTGACATTCTAAAATTGATGAGCTTCGAAATGTAAACAAGGCTCTAGGTTGCAACTTGAAACTTCTAGTGCTCCAAAAGACTATTTTTGAATTCACGATCTTCAAACCCTAAACTTGTCCCCCTCTCACCCATGATCAAATCATCAATCCGACCCAAGCCCTACATTGATGTGTAAGTGCGTACCTTAAATTGAAGCTTGCTGCAAGTATTTATAACTTATAATTTAAAATGTAACTTGTTTAAATTTAAACAAATTTCCCAAGTTCCAACTTCCAAGTTGTTGAGCCTCAATCTTGTTGATGAACAAGGTTCAAACCTTGATTTAAACAAAATCCCAAGGTAGGTAGTGGGTAGTAGGCATATCTTTATGTTCAATATACATTGTACAATGGGGGCCCAAAAAGCTAAAGGTATTAAATTTAATGGAGCATGGAAAGCAACTAGTTGTATTACATTTCAAAAAAATGAAATGAAAAGGTAGGAGGTCATCAAGAAAAATGGATGGTTAGATCTTCATCACATGGCTCTTACATAACAACTTTCAACCGTAGATGGTGATTTGTACCTTCTACTATAGATATGCCCTAAAAGACATGTGTTTGGCCCATATCTTCATGATCAGGAAATTAGATGGTGATCCAATGATGTTATTAAGAAATGCCCATTTTTCCCCTTTTTTATTGTAGTTTTTGTGGACCCTTCTAATAGTCGAAAATTGCTGAATTTTTGCTCAAAAAAAAAATTGATTTAGAGTAGATGAAACTAAACATCAAATCCCTACAAAAATGCAATTGGATTTCTTAGTTGTGAAAATTTTCATCATTATTTCACATGCCTTTCCAATTTTGTCTACCTTCTTCAATAGCAATGCATTCAAAACTTTTTTAAATGGTTTAAAACCTTTCCTCTATTTAACCATAGGAAGCCAAAAATCATTGGATTTAATATTATTTAGACTTTCACAAGATCCCGATCTAATTCCTCACATCACAAATTTACAATATCACGAAATTTCAATAGAATCCATGTGAAAATCATAAAACAATATGTCCATGCAACATCCATGGGCTTCAAAGTGTAACAATGGCACAAAAAATACATATTAT
>Ga0116227_10000981_pt1 | contig 60906 bp, 52 predicted proteins | sample S1TSphgellanicum_FD_89693 | JGI IMG/M metagenome (GOLD analysis project Ga0116227, IMG submission 89693) | Host-associated microbial communities from peat moss isolated from Minnesota, USA - S1T2_Fb - Sphagnum magellanicum MG | ecosystem: Host-associated > Plants > Peat moss > Unclassified... | reverse complement strand
GTCGATGCCACCACGCTCGACGATCCGGCCGGGAGGGACAATGATGAGCTGAAGGACGATGCGCCCTCGCTCTTGTCGCTGGCGGAAGATCAAGACCGCTTCGCGGCCTCGACGCTCTACCGGCTTTATCACCATGGGGTGCGCGAACTCAACAAGCGGGTAGCCGGCAACACGGCGGGCGCCGGGCATGTGCGCGTGCTGTCGCCGCAGTCCACCGACGCCATCCGCGCCGCCATGGATGCCACCATGGTGCGTCTACAGCAACGCCTCTCGAGTCAGATGGTGTTGTTGACCATCGCGATTTCCGGCGGACCGTTCCTGGGGCTGCTGGGAACCGTCATCGGGGTGATGATCACCTTCGCGGCCATCGCGCTGTCCGGCGACGTCAACGTCAATGCCATCGCACCCGGTACGGCGGCCGCACTCGCCGCGACGGTAGCCGGTCTGTCGGTCGCCATTCCCGCGCTGTTCGGCTACAACTGGCTCAATACCCGCATCAAGTCCATCAGCGCGGACAACCGCGTGTTCGTCGACGAGTTCGTCACTCGGGTCGCCGAACAGTACAGCTAGGCCGCGCATGTCCGGTTCAATGGAAAGCGGCGATAAGGATGTCTACGACGACATCAACATCACGCCGATGTTGGATCTCGCCTACGTCTTGATGGTGATCTTCATCATCATGTGCACGGCGACGGTGCAGGGCATCAAGGTGAATCTACCCAAGGCGAGCGACGCGCCGTCCTTGGCCAAGCCGCAGACCAAGGCCATCACCATCACCGCCGACGGGACCATGTATCTGGATACATATCCCGTGAGCCTGCCCGAACTCGAGAATTTGCTGCGCCAGTACAAGGCGGTCAATCCGGAGCTACCCGTCGTGGTCAAAGCGGATTCCAGCATTCCCTACCAGCGGGTGGTCGATGTACTCGACGTGGTGGGCCGCCTCGAAATCACCCAGCTTGGGTTAGTCACCCAGCGCATCGTCAAATAGTACGGGCATGGCCGACAAGGGTAACGCTCGCCGCACGGCCGCGCGTATTGCGGGAACCATCGCAGGCGTCTTGCTGATCGTGCTATTCGTCTGGTTCGTGCGCACCATGATGGCCGCCAAGACCGACAAACCGTCGCGCCAGGTTCAGGTCATCCAAGTGATTCGGCCGCCGCCACCGCCGCCGCCCGACAAGCCGCCGCCGCCACCACCGCCCGAGAAGCAACCAGAGACCTTGCAGAAGGATAAGCCGGAGCCGGCCCCCGAGGATAAGCAGTCGCCGCCCCCCGAGCAGCCGTTGGGGATCGATGCCGACGCCTCGGCCGGATCGGACGCCTTCGGCTTGGCGGCGCGTGCGGGCGGCAGCGACCTGATCGGCGGTACCGGCAATGCGCCCTTTGCTCGGTACACCAATCTTCTCGCGGATGCGATCCGCGAGCGGCTGAGCGCGTTGCCCTGCGCCAAGGCGACGAGGGGATCGTTGTCGCTGCACGTGATGGTGGATGCCGACGGCAAGTTCAAGCAGGTGCAGCTGGCAACGACCACGGGCAACGACAAGGTGGATCAATGCATCGCATCGGGCTTGAGCAGCATGCCTTCCTTGAGCGATCGGCCGCCCCCCGGCATGCCGGAACAGCTCACGATCAGAGTCGTCGCGCGAACTTAAGACAATCGAGGATAGGGATGAACATGAAAATGGCGAATCTACTGCGCGCAGCGACGGCGGCCCTGACGCTCGCGCTTGCTCCCGTGCTGGCCTGTCGGGCGGCCGACGAGCGTCAGTCGCTCGAGGAACTGCGCAACACGGTCATCAATCTGCTGCAAGTCTTGGTGGAACAAGGCGTCCTCTCCAAGGAGAAGGCGGCGCAGATGGTCAAGAGCGCGCAGGACAAGGCGGCGACCGATGCGGCCACGGCCGCGAACACCGAGGAGGGCGCGGTGCGGGTACCCTACGTGCCGCAAATCATCAAGGACGAGATTGCCAAACAGGTCGCCGCAGAGGTCAAGCCCGCGGTGGTCGCCGACGTGGTCGATGAGGCCAAGACGCAGCGCTGGGGAGTGCCTGGCGCACTGGCCGATTGGCTGACTCGCATCCGGCTCTACGGCAACCTCACCCTGCGCGAGGAGGACGTTTTCTACAACAAGGACAATGCCCAGAACGTTTATCTCAATTATTTCGCCATCAATAGTGCGGGCGGGATCGCCAAGGCGGGAGAAAACGCTTTCTTGAACGTGAGCGACGACCGCGCGCGTTTTAGGGGACGCGCCCGCTTGGGGCTCGACGCCGACCTCACGAGTTCGATCTCGGCGGGGTTGCGGATCGCCACGGGCAATACCGGCGATCTGGTGTCCGAGACGCAGACCTTGGACGGTACTTCACCCTATCAGTTTGGGCTCGACGAACTGTTCATCCGCGTCGATGAGCGCAATGCGCAAAAATTTCCCTGGCTGTCGGCGGTGGGCGGACGCTTCGTGAATCCCTACGGCACGCCGACGGATTTGATCTTCCACAAGGATCTGACCTTCGAAGGCGGTGCGGTGACCGGACGGCTCGGGTTTGGCGACGGCAGCGCGGACCAGTCGCATGTGTTCGTCACGGTGGGCGCGCATCCCTTGCAGGAAATCGCTCTGTCGGCGCAGGATAAATGGTTGGCGGGCGGGCAGATCGGTACCAACCTGCGGTGGGGGGAGGGTCAGCATCTGCGCGTGAGCGGCGCGTTCTTCGACTACTTCAACATCACCGGCCGCCTGAATCCGCCGGACAGTACGATATACAATTACACCGCCCCGCAATTCCTGCGTACCGGAAACACGCTCTACCAGATCAGCAACAGCAACGATCCCACCGTCAACCTGTTCGGTCTGGCGGCCAAGTATCGCCTCGCCAACGTCAATATGACGTACGAATTACCGGTCGGGCGCTACACCTTCGGCATCACCGCGGATGCCGTCAGGAACTTGGGCTACAACACGGCGGACGTATCCTCGCGCGTGGGCGTCGATGTGGCACCACGGACCAAAGGCTACCAGGCCGAATTCAGCTTTGGGTATCCCACGGTGCTCGTTGCCGGCGCGTGGCGCGGCACGCTGGGCTATCGCTACCTGCAGCGCGACGCGGTTCTCGACGCGTACACGGACTCGGACTTCCACTTCGGCGGTACCGATGCCACCGGCTATTATTTCATGGGGGATTACGGTCTCGCCAACAAGGTCTGGGTACGCGTTCGGTACTTGAGTTCGAATGCCATCGACGGGCCGGCGCTCGGCATCGATACCGTGCAGCTCGATTTGAATACCCGCTTCTGATCGGTGACCTAATGAAACAATCGCACCACGGGACACAGATCTTATTCGTCGCGCTATTGCTGCTCGCCCAAGGCCCGCTGCTGGCGCAAACTCAGCGCAGCGGAGGCGGCGGCGAACTGCAAAAAATCATGCAGCAGTACCAACAAGTAGCCGCCGAAAAAACCGCCCTTCAGGCGCAGGTCGCGCAGATGAAAAAGGATCTCGATGCCGCCACCGCGGAGCTGGCATCGGTAAAGAAGGAACGCGATGTGGCAAAGGCCCATCAGGGCGTGCCGCCCGCCGCAGTCGCTCAGGCGACGGCCGCTCGGGAGTCCGCCGAACACACCCTCGATCAATCCAAACAACGTATGCTCGAGCTCACGACACGATTCCGCGAAACCGCCGGTCTGCTCAGGGATGTGGAAGGCGACCGGACCGAATTGCGCAAGGAGCTCCTGGAGCGCCAACGCGCCTATGATGCCTGCGTCGACGACAACGCAAAGCTCTATGACATGAACGACGAGGTTCTCAACCGCTACGCACATGTGGGATTGTTCACCAAAGCGAGCGCTTCGGAACCCTTTACGAAGATCACGCGCACACGGCTCGACAACATGGCGATCGAATATCGGGAACGGGCCCGGCAACTGCGGCTCAAGGCGAACACGGCGCAGTGAACTCTCAGTGAACTCAAGGATGTCCCGCACGCGCGCCATGACTTCCGTACCCGGGTCTAGCGTCCTAAGTGATGGACTCCACGCCGATTGCGTGACGGCCAACGGGCCCGATTCGACTGATCATGACACGGTAACGATGTTGCAGAAGGGTCACGACAGTGACATCGCCATGTATTTTGTTTCCCCTAACATCAGGTGTAAGTTTGCGGCGTCCACGGTTGGCGCCGCTTCGTCATCTTAGGGAGAACCACCCGTGACCGTGAAGAGAAACCGCCCAAGCACCTTGAGCGCGCGCTCATCTGCCGGCCTGATCGTTGCCGTCCTCGCCATGACCGGTGCCGCCCATGCAGCCAGTCTGACCAGCAGTGGCTACGCGCAGAACTTCGATAATCTGACCGTGAACGGCAGCACTGCGTCGCTACCCGACGGCTGGACGGCCTACAACGGTGACACGAGCGGCAGCACAGGTAACAACACCTGGTTCACCAGCATACCGGCCAGTGGCAGCGACAGCGTCGCGACGATGAAGCAAACGACATCGGGCTTGACGGTGCAGAATGCACCGACCGGCACCTCCGCCACCGGGTTCTATGCGCTGAACCCCGCCGGCAGCAGCACCGACAAAGTCATTGTGAGTTCCCCGACGGGTGTCGATGGCTTCGCCTGGCAGGTCGCGCTCACCAACAGCACCGGCGCCAGCCTGAGCGCCGTCAACGTGAGCTACGAGGTCGATCGGCTCACGGTGGCCAACAACAACAACAGCTCGTCCTCGCCCGCCGGGGAGGAGCTTCCGGGTCTAGAGCTTTTCTATAGCACCAATGGAACGACCTGGGCCAACGCCTCATCTTTTACCGTCACGGATCCGACGTATGCCACGACGACCGGCCCGTCCACGTTCAGTGGTACCGTCAATCTTGGTAATTCAGTGGCTAGCGGCAGCAATCTGTATCTGCGCTGGGTCGATGACAACGGCGAGGTTTCTTCTCCCGATCCGCTGCTCGGTCTGAACAACGTCGACATCGCGCCGGTACCGCTGCCGGCGGCACTGCCGCTGCTTCTTTCCGGACTTGGCGGCCTCGGGTTCCTCCGCCGTCGGAAGGCCTGCGCTTCGATCTGAGACCCGCTGCATCTTCGGAATTGTCTAACGATGAATTTTCCGGGTTAGAGGGGCGGCAAGGAGCTAGGCGGACACGAATCGGCGTTGTCGGATCCATTTCGTGACCGCCCACTTCTCCCCTTCCGTTACCGGAGCGCCGGCGTGGAGGGACGCGCCATCCACCTGACCGCGATCGTTACAGTATTCGAAATACACGGCGTTGCCGCGTCGTGGGCAAACCGATAAGCCGACGCGGGGAAACGTGGTCTCACCACCGCCCGCGACATCGTTCAAATACACGACCAAGCTGCTGACTCGCTGACCGCTTCGGTGCAATGATTGTTCGTTGGCGGTGTTGTTGGGCAAGAGAAAATCGAAGTGCGGCGTGCTTTGGGTGCCGGGTCCGTAGCGCAGGACTTGTAGACCTTCGCCATGGTCGACCGGCGCATTCATGATGCGCGAAAACCGCAGGTCCAATTCGGCGATGAAGGGCGTCTCGCGCAGCGCGAAGAACATCCCCTCGCTGTTTCGATGTTCGGCGATGCGGTTCTCCCCGGTAATCGGGTCGACCACCGTCGACGGCGTCAAGCGCGGCCGTGCGAGCGCGATCAGTTCCGCGCATTCCGCGGCATCCAATACATTGGCCAGTACCGCGATCACCGGGCGCGCGACGCGAGCCGTGACCGATATGATACGGTCCGGCAAGACGATCGAATTGCCTGCCGCAATCCGTGGCGACGCTGGCGTGTACGCATCGGTGGGCATATCGATTTTCACGGTGTCGGCCATAAGTGCCGCACCCGCCGCGCGTGCATCGACGAACGCGCGCACCAAGCCCTCGGCGATCGGTGGATCGAAGCGCTGCGCGATCATGCCCTCGATCAACTGGGTGGGTGTGCACCCACGTTCCAAGTTGTTCTCGATCCAGCCACGTAACTCAGGGTCGATTTTGACGAGTGCTGCCATGATGCGCGGCATCGTCGCACGTCTGTTTGACGCTTTTGTGTTGGCGCCGCGTCGATTCACGGACGGGGAGACGAATTTCCGGCGGTGACCTCGATCGTTTCCGTTTGGATGTCGGTCTGTTATGGAAAATTCATAAGACGGTCACTAAAACCGGTGCCGACGAAACGACACTGCCCCCCAACATGTGAACAGCGGACGGACGGACGTCTGAAGCTTGGTCGCGTGTCGTCCGTCATTCACTCATCACATGAAGAAGGCTTCAACATGAACAATTATCTCAAAGCAGCGGTACTGGGCGTCGCATTGGCCGGCGGTGTTGCGCATGCCGATACGATCGATTTCTCCTACTTATTCTCAGACGGCCTGTCACTGGCAGGCACGATGTCCGGAACATTGAACGGAAACTATGTCACCGGCATATCTAATATCAACGTGAGCTTCAATGGCGTCGCCTACAACGGTCCGCTGTCCATTGGTACCTTCAACGCGACCAGCGGCACCTATGATTTCAGCAGCGGTGCGGCGGCGGTATCGGCCAATGCGTCCTTGAACAACTTCATCATTGCCGATTCCAGCGATCCGTTGGGCGCTAACGCCACCAACGAGTTCTACTTCGTGAATGGCACGACGCCCTCTGGGGCGGGCACCCAGGAAGTGGTCGCCGCCAACTCAAACGTGTTGACCAACAACACGGACATAGCGAATACCGCACTGGGTTATGCCCCCGGCGTGTGGACTTTGACGGATGCAACGGTGCCAGTGCCGCTGCCCGCTGCGCTGCCGATGCTGTTGTCCGGATTGGGGCTGTTTGGCGCAGTACGCCGCCGCCTCCCCCGGTCCCTGAGTCTCGCGTAATCGCGAGACCTCAGCTCGAGCTTCCATTCAACTATCAAGATTTTGGAGAGATTCATGCAGAAACGTTCAAAACAGGACGGCCGTGCGGTCGCCCGCAAAACAGTGCTGTCGACCGCCATTGCGACGGCCCTGTGCTCGGCAGTAGTCCCGGCGTTTGGCCTCGGTATCACCGTCGTGACGGGCACGGTGGCGGGCAGCTATTTCACCCCACCGGTCAATTCGAATAGTCCCGCTAGTTCGGTCGCCTCAAAGACGGTAGCGTCCACCTACGCCGGAGCCAAGGTGTGCTTCGACCTCAACGGTAACGGTGTATGCGATTCAAACGAACCCTATACGTTTACCGCGAGTAACGGCAGCTTCAAGCTGAGCGGCACCACGGTCGCCAACGTCATTGCCGAGATATCCACCAGCGCGCTGAACAACGGGAATCCCGTGGCCAGCCGCAATGTGCTGCGCGCGTCCGCCGCGCAGATCGCTGCGGCCAAGACATCGCCTTTGGCGCCGATCGTCACCGCCATCACGCCACTCACCACCGAGATCGTGCGCATGACGGAAAACGACGGGCTCACGTTCGCAGCGGCGCAGGAGACGTTGGCGGAGCGGATCGGTGTGACCCCTGCGGAAGTCATCAGCGACCCCAATACGGTGCCCACGCCGGATCAGACGGCGATGCTCAACGAGTCGGTGATTCTGACCAGCCGGTTCACGTATGCGGCCACGATGGTAGACCGCGGCGACGCCGGTGCGGCGACCATTCCGGCAGCACAGCAAACAGCCATGGCCCTGGAGGGAATTCCGCGCTATGACCATATATTCATCGTGATGTTGGAAAATAAGGCGACGTTCTCCATCGTTAACAATGAATACACCCCGAATATCAACGCCTATCTGGCCGCTGGTAATCAATTTACCAATTACTTCGCCACCGGCAACCCGAGCGAACCTAACTACCTGGCGCTCGGCGGCGCGGACGACTGGGGCATTACCAACGACGATCAATGGAATTGCAATGCCACTGGCGCCAACGCGCCCCAAGATCTGCCGTTGCCGACGAATACGCAGCCTGGTCTAGCCAGTTCGCCGTTCACGGCTACGTGCACGGACTCGCCGGTCGTCAACCACAACATCGTCGGGCATGCCAATCTGTTCAATGCGTTGACCAGCAACGGCCTGACATGGCGTACCTACAGTGAATCGATGAACCCGGGCCAGGATGTGCGCACGGACAGCGTCGCCGACACCTCGGTGACCGCGCCCGATCATGTGTATCCGGCTGGCTCGATCTACGCGGGCTCCGCGGCCGTGGGCGATGCCACCGGCGTGCTGCACCCGCCGGCGGGCCTCTACAAGACCAAGCATCACCCGGGAATGGCGTATCAGAACGTGCGCAGCGCGGTGGAGTTCAAGTCCAGCAACCGAACTCTCGGTGGCGGTCGATTCGACGACAACATGCTGAATAGCAAGCTCTACACGATTCCGGCCGGCTACAACGTCGACCAATTCAGCGCGGATTTGACGAGCGGCGACATCGGCGCGGTCAACTTCGTGGTACCCGACCAATGCGACGACATGCATTCGGTCACGGTGTCGGGTACAGATAGCGTGACGGGCAACGCGATCACGGCCAGCGATTGCGGCGGTGTGACCAACGGCAATGCACCGCCGATCAACGTGTCTACCGACATCATCATGAAGCGGGGCGACAATTACGTGCAGTACCTGGTGAATAAGATCCAGGCTTCGCCGATCTGGAAGAACCCGGCCAAGCGAGTTGCGATCGTTCTGATGTTCGACGAGGGAAGCGCCACCACGGGTACCAACTCATGCTGCGGCTGGAACCCCGGCAACAGCACGGTCGCGCAGCCGGTGATATCGAATGCCGCCGGCACGTCGACGACGGTCGACACCACGATCGCGAATTATTATTACGGCAACCGCGGCCATGGGAATAGCATATTCGGCGTGCTCACCAACCAGCCGACCGCACCGAAAGGCATCAAGGACAGCGACGCGTACAGTCACTTCGCCTTCGTCCGTACGCTGCAGGACATGTTCGGGCTGGCCGATCCGGACAATGACGGCACTTACATGAACCGGTCGAAGTACACGCAGACCTTCATCACCGAGAACGCGTTGAACCTACCGGAGTACACGGGGGCGGCGGATCTGCACTTCGACTCAGTGCGTCCCATGAATCATGCTTATGTGATTCCGGCGGGATATGTCCAACTGCACTCGTCCGATCAAAGTTCCACGAACTATCAGACCGGTCCGGACGCCAACCAGGTCAATGTCTGGTCGTTGCCGACCTCGGTGCAGTAGCTCGGATCGTGTTTTTTATGTCGATGTGAAAGTGCGGACACCGGGAGGGTTCAAGGATCGAACCCTCCCGGTGTTTGCTTTGGATGATTGCCGATGAACATGAGCAAGTTAGCTATTCTGGTTGCGGCGCTTCTGGGCCTGTTGGGTGCGAGCGTCGCCTATACCCCGGATCACAACAGCATCGCCTACAAATTGGCGCGGCACGATCCCTTGAGTCCCGCGGCGCAGGTAGGGCAGCGGATGTTTTTCGATCGATCGTTGTCGGGATCCGGCGCATTGGCCTGTGCGTCCTGTCACGATCCTGATAACACCTACGCGCCGGCCAACGCACTGGCGGTGCAGTCGGGTGGGTCGCGCATGACTGGATTCGGCACCCGCGCTGTGCCCTCGTTGCGCTACAAACAAGTCACCCCTGCGTACTCCGATCTATTGGAGAACCCAGATGGAGTGAGCAATCCCGGTCCGGGCGGCGGGTTCACCCAAGATGGGCACGCCGACACGTTGGCGGACCAAGCCAGCATACCGCTCTTGGCGCCCAACGAAATGGCGAACGCCAGCCCCGCCGATATCGTGCGGAAGATCCGCCTCTCTCCGTATGCGGATCTTTTCAAGCAAGCGTTTGGCAACGATGTGTTCGAGAATGCGCCGGCGGCGTTTCGCCATGCCACCGAGGCGCTGCAAGCGTTTCAACTGGAAGACTATAGCTTTCATCCCTTCAGCAGCAAGTATGACCTGTTTGCCAGCAACAAAATCGGCGGAACTTTGTCGGAGGCCGAGCGTCGCGGCATGCGTGTGTTCGTCGATCCACAGAAAGGTAATTGCGCCGCATGTCACTACACGGGCGCCGGGTTTCAGGGCAGCAACGCGATGTTCACGGATTATTCCTATGCCGCCATTGGAGTGCCTCGGAACCGTGACATTCCCGCAAACCGCGATCCGCGCCATTTCGACCTCGGCCTATGTGACCGGCCCGATCATCCCCGAGCGACAAGCGAACGCTATTGCGGCATGTTCAAGACCCCTACATTGCGCAATGTGGCCACCCGCAAAGTGTTTTTCCACAACGGGCGGATCAAGTCTCTGAAAGAGGCGATCCGCTTCTACAACACGCGCGACACGAATCCGGAGCTGTGGTATCCATCGGCGGGCGGAGTAGTGCAGATGTTCGACGATCTGCCGCCACGCTATCGCAACAACGTGGATCGTCAGGCGCCGCTCGATCGCAGACCGCGCGGAGCGAAGCCTCCGATGTCCGAACAGGACATGCAGGATCTGGAGACCTTCTTGAACACACTGACGGACGACTATGAACCTAAAAATGCCCGCAATTAGAATCCCCGCAGCGGTGCTTTCAACCGCACTCGTCGGCGTCGCCACGGCGGCCACCCCCGTAGCCTCACAGAAGACCCTTAAGCCGGCGATCCAGCGCTACCTGGAGAGCAACGGTGACTTTTGCCTGGGAAAATTCGACTGGCCGATCTTGGTCAGCGCTGCCGACGAGCGCAATCGCACCCGTGACGCAATCCAAATGCCGGTACTCGAGCGCATCGGACTGGTCGCCGCGGTTACCACGCCGGACGACGCGGAGTCGAAATCCTATGAGTTAACCGCCGAGGGTAGGAAATACTACCTCGTGAAGAAGGGCTTCACGCACGGTCCGCTCGATACGCCGATCGCCCACACCCGTGATCTGTGCGCGGTCCGGCTCGCACTGGATCGCGTCGTCAGCTGGAGCCCCGTGCAAAACGTCGACGGTCATCCGGAAACAACGGTTAAATATACCTATACGCTCGCGTCGAGCGCGAGTTGGGCTCGGAACGCGGACGTCGACCAAGTGTTTCCGCTTCTCGAGCGCATCGTCAATGGTGCTGGCCAGCAAATGCTCCAGCAGCGGGTCGCCTTGATCGATGGCCGATGGACGGCGGTGCTGCCGGGCTAGTAACTATAGAGAGGCGGAGCCGGCACTGACCGAGTGCGAATCGATTCAACCCGGTTCAAGCCATACCCTGTTCGAGCTCTATCCGTGTCTTTCCGCGCGTGACCTGTCGATTGAGACACGGTCGTTCGAAAACGAACCAGAATCCCGTTGCCAGGATGAGGTGCACGCATACTTTGGCGGTCACCTGTAGAACCATCGGAGCGGAGGCTGGGATGCCGACGGAGACGATGCTAGCTACCAAAACCAGGTTGAATTGGTGGACCAGGTATAAGCTGTAAGAAATCAGACCGATTGCCGTCAATGGCCGCCATAGGGGTGAACAAGCAATGGCGGAGCTGAAGGGACGTAACGCAAGCAGCATCAGTGAAAACACTGATAGGACCGCAAACTCCATGGAAACGCGATGCGTGAGTTCTCCGAGAACGACCCCGTGCCATGGTTGAAGCTGCGCAATGCTGACGATCCCGAGCAAGCTCACTGCCACGATAAAAACCCGCCGGGTCCAGCGACTTTCGGACTCCGTCAATACGAAGAAAAGACAGGCGCCCAGACCGAAATGCGGCCAATACTCGAGAAATACACCCGTGATCGGCCCATTTGAATGAAAAAAATCCCAGGTGAAACCAATGACCATCAGGGCAATCACCATGCGACGCAACTCAAACCATCCTTGCAGCGCCATGAACAGGGCAAGTCCGGCAACCACGTAGAACTGTTCCTCGTAATTCAAGGACCAAAACGCCGCCACAAAAAGTGTGGGGTTGTCGCCGGGTAAATGAACGGGATGCCATAAATCGGTTACCCATTGGGTCAGCGTTAGATTCTGAAGCCATTGCAGCGGACTTGCGTGCCAGGTAATCGTCGATCGGTTCAACGCAACTTTCGCGAGTCGAGTCAATGCGAATAACAGGACCGCTGCGAGGTATGGCGGATAGATTCGTCGTACACGACGCCACATGAACTCGCGGTATGGCATCTTGGCCCGTATCGCGGCTCGAGCGGATGCCGTGATGCAATAGCCACTAATGACAAAGAAAACCATGACGAAGTAATGACCGACGTAAAGCGCGCCAAGGTGGGTCAGCAACACTCCCACGCAAGCAACTCCACGCAATCCATCGAGCAACTCGTAGCGTACGGGCCAAGAACGAACTTCGGTCACCACACGCGCATCCAAATCATCGCGGTAGTGAATCACTTAAACGTTTCACGACGATGAATCGCGATGTTCTCTCCCCTGACCACCGAGTAGCGGCTTACCGGACGCTGCCCCTTCTCTTTAGCGTGGCGTCTGTGCGCTGACTGGGTGCCTTGGCGTTTTGGATGATCGAATGGAGAGGGCGTGCAGGACTGGTCTTTCCACCCATAGATGGAAACCGATGGAAGCCACGACGCAAATGGTTAGTATCGCGGGCGCAGCGACTGCCGCCCCAGCGACACCGGTTAGCCCAATGAATATCATCAATTTGCATAATGCACTAATCAGCGGGAAGTGAATCAAATAGAGAGCGTAGGACGCATTTCCCAGCAAGGGCAACCAGCGATTCTGTATCTGAAGGCGACCACCGTTCTCCAACTGCACCAGGGACATAATCAGGAACCCGCTGAGCAATCCGTAGATCATACGTCGGTCAATTGAGATGGTCTCCGTGCCCGCCACGGCTTCGAAAACGCCGAAAGACAAAAAAGCGACTGCGGCAATAGTCGCGACGACAGCCGGATATTTCACGTAAATCGAATGCTTGATGCAGTAGGCAATCAACCCGCCGATGCCGAACAAGAAAATTAGATTGTCCGAGAGGAAGTGGCCCGGAAACGCGCATACACCGACGTGACAAATTCCAAAATTGACCAGGAGCGCAATGCACGCCACGCTCCCGATCGAACGGTTCAGGATGAAAATCGCCATCAGAGCGTAAAAGCAGATCTCGTACTGCAATGTCCATGCGACTATCAGTACCGGTGCGCCACTCCCTCCCACGAGGGCTGACTCCTGCGGTACGAGCGACAGTGATTTGAGTACCGTCAGGTAATCATTAGGCACATGGGAGCGCAGCGTGGAGGATGACTGCGCCACGACATAAACGATCGCGAAGACTATCCAGTAGGTCGGATAGATTCGCACGACGCGCTTTCGTAAGTACAGCGGCAGGTTGGATGGCCGCCCCAACTCGTCGAAGTGTGCCCAGGTAATGACGAAGCCGCTGAGCACAAAGAAAAACTCGACTCCCGCGTCCCCCGCAACGAACGGTAAGGCGAATGCCGCTACGCCAAAATACTTGGGGCTGGCCAGAGCACCCCCTAGATGGTGCAGAACCACTAATAACGCGGCCAGGGCCCGGCAACCCTGAATTGATTTGAACATCGGTGCCTGTGAACGCGATAAGTCGTCTGGGTAGGAAGCCAAGCTGAAAGTTGCCGTCGAGAGGTACGGCTGGACTCGAGTTTAGCCTTAAACCATCGACGCGGGAAATCCGAGGGAACCGCCCACGCGGTGTTAGCAGCGCCCTCGCGACAAAAACATTTCCTCATAGACATACATCCGATGCCGCGGATTCCATCGAGCTAAGCCTTCGACTGTATTCGCACCGATCGTTGCGGTAGCGACGCACGTTTCGCGCCGGATCTCCAAGTTCTCTGAGAAAAATTTCGTATATATCTGATTCGTATCACATACGAGATGCGGAAACCGCTACATCCCACACCCGGATAGCCATCAGAAAGTGTGATATTCGTCACGAAACCGCCATTCTCACGACACACTTTTTACTTACGATCTCTTGCGTCCGGTACGACGACTGGATTCATTACGGAGGACGCGGTGGTCGAGCAACGAAAACAAGCGGTTTCTATTCGTCTTGGGGATGGCGACATTCGAAACATCAAACGCATCGCGAAGCGCTTGGGAGTGCGCGATTCCGAGATCATTCGCTTTGCGATCAAATCGACGCTGAATCGAATCGCGCCGCTATGCGATCCCGGGATCCGCGGACGCAATCTGGTGCCGGTGCTGGTCGAGTCCGGCGATGAGTTGATTCGTTACTTCGAAATCGATGCGTTCAGACTCGAGCTCATCATCAACGAGAACGTCGGCGAGGGACGCCGGGTGGACCGAGATGACATCGCGTTGATCGCCATGAGCGGATTGCGCGACGAATACCTGGTCATGCGGATGACCGATGCGCTCGGATCGCCCACCGGCTCGGCATCGACCGGGCGGTCGCTACGCCGCTACTTGTACGACAAGTACGTCTACCGCAATGGCGATGCTGCCGCGGCTGCCACCGTCATCAATGGCACCAACGGTGAGCATGGTGCCGATGCGGGTGCCAGCCCTCGCGAGACTGAATTTGGCCGTGAATCCGATGCACGGGAACCGGTATCGCAGTCGGCCGCCTAGACAACTTCTTTTCAATTGGACGGAGTGGGGATCATGATGAAATTGAGACATTGGTTGCAGGTGTCGGCCCTGTTGGGCGTGTCTTGGGTGTTATCGCCGACGTCTGCCCGGGCCGAGACGCTGTACAACGGCACGACCCTGGTTCAAGGTCAGGAGTCCTTCGTGCAGTCCTTTAATGTGACGACGCCCGGAACGTTCACGGTGACTTTGTCGGCCATTCCATGGCTCGACTCGATCTCGGACCTCAATAGCTTCGTAACCACCTCGAGCGGTGTCGTCGGATCATCGTCCGGCACCGGCACGGAGTCATTCGACGTCTCGGCCGGCACTGTGTATGCCCATTGGTTCGGGAGCGCGCAGGGTAGCTACAATATTGGTGCGCTGGGAGTCAATATTCAATTTCAACCGTCGGCGACCGCCGTCGCACTGCCGACCTCCTTCATCCTGCTGCTGTCCGGACTGGGACTGCTTTTCGGGTGGCAGAACCGACGCACCCCGTCCCTGCAAACAGCCTGAGCTGGAGTTCCAAGAGCGCTGCTCGAGGAGTGCCGACAATCGGATGACATTCGTCATCCGATTTGTCATGTCTTGCAACAAAAAGCTCACATGACGTCCCTACACTTCACGTCCCGTTCTTTAAATGCATCACGAAGCAGGCATACAGTTGAAATATTTCTGGTTTGGCGCGCTGGTCTCGGTCGCATGTTGTCGTCCAGCGCTAAGCTCGGATCAGAGTGCCGGCGCTACGGCTGGTGCGCCCTTACTCGTCTCCGCTTCCAAGACAGCCCCGGGACCGAGCGACGTGGACTATGTGATGGCGGCCGGTTATCTCCTGCAGCCCGGCGACGTGCTGCAAGTCGCGGTATGGAAGGAGACGGATCTGACCGCGGAGGTGTTGATTCGACCGGACGGCGGGATCTCTTTTCCCCTGGCCGGCGACTTGCAGGCCGCAGGCCATACGGTGGCCGAATTGACAACGCTGCTGGAGACACGGGTGCGCAAGTTCGAGCCCGACGCGGTCGTGACGGTTACCATCAAGGCGGCCACCGGCAATCGAATCTACGTGATCGGTAAAGTCGCACGGCCCGGCGATTTTCCCTTGAACCGCCCCACCGACGTGATGCAGGCGCTGAGCCTGGCCGGGGGCGCGACACCGTTCGCCGATACCAATGGAATCAAGATTTTGCGTCGTGCGGGTGATCGCGAGTCCGCGATCGCCTTCCGCTACAGTGACGTGGAACGCGGTCGAAAACTCGGCCAAAACATTTTACTCCAGAGTGGTGACACGGTTGTCGTGCCATGACCCGTTGCGGGTGGCCGCGCCGCCGTTTCTGGTGGATGGCGGCGATGACCACCATGGGTAACGCTGCGGGCGCCGGCGTCTGGGTGACCGAGCCCGTACTGGGACTCGCTGCCGATTATTCGTCGAATCCGGGCCTTCTCCTGACCGATCGCACCGCTGAGACTCGTGCTGCACTTTTGATCGATGCGCCGACCACGTATCACGCGGCCGACATCAGTTTGTCCTTGCAGCCGAGCGTCAGAATCAGCGATCAATCCGGCTATTCCTCCGTCACGTCCGACTACGAGCACCTCAATATCAAGGGTGAAATCGATTCCGAACTCGATGTATTCACGGCGAGGGCCCAACTCTCACGCGACTCGAGTCTGTATTACAACTATCAATTCGACGGATCGACGGGTGTCAGACGCGATTCCACGCTCGGCGACCTGTCCTGGGCCCATTCGTTCACCGAAAGGCTCAAACTCAACGTCGATGTGAATTCCAGCCGAGTCCAGTACGGCGAGTCGGCCGGATTGGCGACCTTGACCGATTATCGCTACAGCACGTTGGACTCCTCGATTGCATGGAATGCCGGTGAACTCACCACGCTGACCGCGGACGCGAATATCGGCGCGTACGACTCATTCGACGAGACGACGAAAAGCGTCAATACCGATCTCGAATTCGGCATCGTTCGTCAGCTTACCGAGTTATGGTCGGTGAATGCCACCGCGGGGTATTCGCGTGAGAACAATGCGATTTCGCTGTATTACGGGCCATTCCTGTTGGGTTCGTTCAAGGCGACCAACACCGGCACCGTATTCGCGGCGAATCTGACACGGCAGACCGAGCGTCTCGCCTTGACGGCGAATGCGTCCCGCAGTTTGGTGCCCACCGGATTCTCGTTCTTGTCGCTGCAGACTTCCTATCAACTCGGGTTTCACTATCCACGCACCGAACGGTGGAGCTTCGACGGACACGTGCGTCGGTTGCAGTCCTCCGAGCCGCAGGTGTCGGGACCGTCCGTGAATCAGTCGTTCTTGGATGTGGGATTTTCCGCCGCCTGGCTCATCACGGAGAAGTGGACGCTGACCTTTGGAGCGTCGAAGCTCAACGCTAGATATGCTCCGCCTCCCGTCCAGGTGGCTGCCACCGGCTTCACCCTCGAGCTGTCACGCAGTTTCAATCCCATCACATGGCACTGAGCATCACGCCCACCGCGGACTTCGGGGGACTCGATCTGCGCGAGCGCTACCTGGCGTATTGGCGCAGGCGGCGTACGTTTTTCCTGGTGTTGCTGACGTCCGCGCTCGCCACGTTCTTGCTGGCCTGGTTGCTGCCGCCCACGTATCGTTCGACCGCGACCATTCTGATCGAGCAGCAGGAGATTCCGCAGGAACTCGTGCGGTCGGTCATCACGTCGTTCGCCGATCAACGCGTCCAGGTGATAAGCCAGCGCGTGATGACCACGCAAAATCTCCTCGAGCTCGTCAATCGTTACGATTTGTACCCGGACATCCGCCGCACCGAGCCGCGCGAGGTATTGCTGGACAAGATACGCGGCGACATCGGCATGCACATGATCAGCGCCGACGTGATAGACCCGCGCAGCGGCCGGCCGACGCAGGCGACCATCGCCTTTACCGTCTCATATCAAAGCCGCTCGCCCGATTTGGCATTGAAAGTGGCGAATGAGCTCACCTCGCTATATTTGAACGAGAATCTGACGTCGCGGACGCAACTCGGGCGGCAGACCGAGACGTTCTTCGGTGACGAGGCCACCCGCCAGGCGGCACATATCGCCGAACTCGACCATAAGCTCACCGCGTTCAAGGAAAAGCACCGCAACGATCTTCCGGAACTGGTGCAGTTCAATCAAGAGACCATGGCGCGCACCGAATTGGATCTGCACGATGCGCAAAACAAACTGGATGCCGAGGATGCGCAGCGCGTCCTCCTGGAGGCGCAACTCGCCCAGATCAATCCCACGTCGCAGGTATTCTCGGACACCGGGGAACGGGTGATGGGTCCGGAGGACAGGCTCAAGGCCTTGAAGTCACAGCTCGCGAGTTATAAGGCGCGCTTCGCTGCCGATCATCCGGATGTGATCAGCACGCAACGAGAGGTCGATGGTCTCGAGCAGCAGGTCAAAGCCGATGACGACACCGGCGATCGGTTGCGGGATCTCGAGGAGGCGCGGGCGCAACTCGCGCGCGCGCGAGAAAAATACTCTGCCGATCATCCCGATGTGATCCGCTTGCAGCGTACCGTGGATAGTCTCGAGAAGGACGTGGAGAGTGCCGCGCGGACCGGCAAACGACGCGAGGCGACCATTCACTCGGACAATCCGGTGTACATTCAGGTGAAGGGGCAGATCGACGCGCTCGCCGTGGAGCGTGAACGATCCGAGAAACGTCGCGACGAGCTAGAGGCCAAATTTGAGGATTATGAGCACCGCCTGGCGCAGTCTCCGGAGGTCGAACGCGAATACCATGCCATGTCGCGCGAGCTCGACACGGCCCAGCTCGAATACCGGCAAATTCTAGCCAAACAGACCGAATCGCAGGTGTCGGAGAATCTCGAGACCGAACGCAAGGGCGAGCGATTCACGATGATCGAGCCGCCGCAGATGCCGGAGAAGCCCGTTAGTCCCAACCGACTGCTGATCGTGATTCTGGGTCTGGTGTTGAGCGTGGGTATGAGTGGGGGCGCCGCAGCCCTGCACGAATCGTTCGACGCCTCGGTGCGCGGACCCGGCGATATTCGTCGCCTGCTGCAAGTACCGGCGTTGGCGTCCATTCCGCTCATCGTCACACAGCAAGATCGAGCCAGGCGCAAGAAGAGGGTGCGGCTATCGTGGGCCGGGACGATTGCCTTGGTGTTATGCATGCTCGTCATCGTCCATTTATTCGTGCGGCCGCTGGATGTCCTGTGGTCGGTAATGTTACGGCGTCTCGGGGTGTAGTCGGGTGGATCGCATACGCAAGGCCCTGGATCTGGCGCGAGCGGACCGCGCGCAAGTCGCCGGGGCACCGAGAACGGAGCGCCGTACGGTGCGGGAAAAATCCCCCGCACCGCTTGGGGTGTCCGCGCCGGAACCCATTCTGTACAGCCGTACCAAAGTGTTCGTACCGCCGGCGGGACATCTGGAGCGGCATCGAATCATGAACCCCACCGCCGCCGATCCGGCAGCCGCGGCCTACCGCATGTTGCGCACCCAAGTTTTGCAACGATTGGATGCTCATGCCTGGCGTTCGATCGCCATCTTCAGTCCCGGTGCGGATGAGGGTAAGACGACGACCGCGATCAACCTCGCGGTGAGTCTCGCCAGCGACCAACTGCATACGGTGCTGTTGGTCGATTTCGATTTCCGCAGTCCCGCGCTCGGCGATTGCCTGGGATTGGCGCCCGAAGTCGGCGGTGACGATGTACTGATGCGCCGTGCGCCGCTCGAGGATTCTCTCTATCACCCACAGGGCTTCGAACGCCTGGTGGTGCTGCCCGCGCGCGCCGCATTGGCTAATTCGTCGGAAATCCTCGCGGGACCCGATAGCCGCGAATTGGTCGCCGAACTGCGTGCGCGCTACCCCGAGCGCGTGATCATATTCGACCTGCCCCCGGTGCTGCGGGCCGACGACGCGTTGTCCTTTGCGCCGCTGGTCGAATGCGGATTGGTCGTAGCCGCCGAGGGCCGCACGCGGCGCAATGATTTGTCCCGTACCATCGAACTGCTGCGCGACACACCGCTGCTCGGCACCGTTCTGAATCGCGCCGCCACGGCGCCAGGCTATTGAGGCTGCCGTCATGTATGAACGCCACTTCGGTTTCAAGAGCAAGCCCTTTGCGCTGACCCCAGATCCAGCGTTTCTCTATACCTCCAGCCAGCACGCCAAAGCCCTGACCATGCTCGAGTATGGATTGGAATCGCAGGCCACATTCGCCTTGCTGACCGGCGACATCGGATCGGGGAAGACCACCTTGTTGCGGCGACTCATCCGCGACCTGGGAGACCGGTGGTCGGTGGGCCTCGTCAGCAACACCCACCGCAGCTTTACGTCGATTCACGGCTGGGCGCTTTCCGCCTTGGGTCTAGACATGACGAAAGGGTCGGCAGTGGCCCGCTACGAGGCGCTCGTGGAGTCGTTCATCCGCGCCTACGCCGAGGGTCGTCGCACTCTGTTGGTGGTCGACGAGGCGCAAAACCTGTCGGTGAAAATCTTGGAGGAACTGCGGCTGTTGTCGAACGTCAATTCCGACAAGGACCTCATCTTGCAGATTCTGCTGGTGGGGCAGCCTGAATTGCGGAACACGCTGTCCTTGCCGGAATTGCGTCAGTTCGCGCAGAGGATTTCGGTGGATTTTCACCTCCAGCCGCTCAGTTTGCCTGAATCGCAAGCCTATATCAGCCATCGCCTCAAGGTGGCGGAGGGGGACCCGGATATTTTTCTGCCGGAAACCATCGAACTCCTCTTCGGTCAATCGCGAGGGGTTCCACGGGTGCTCAACCAGCTCTGCGACACCGCGCTGGTTTACGCCTTCGCCGAAGGACGACTGAACGTGGACCGTGAGTTGATCACGCAGGTCTTGGATGAACGGCGGAGTATCGCGTTCGACACCGGCTTTGCGGGTAGCGGACTGGCCCAGCAGTCCGTCTGACTCATGATGCGCCTATCGCGGCCACCACCTCCCGGTGTCACTGCGCCCGTCGGTGTACGCGTGAGTCGGGTCGGCTGAGTGCATGCGCCGTGGCGCGGATCGCTTTTTCGCTCTGGCTGGTGCTCGTGGCCGGCCCCGGATTCGCCGCCGGGTTGACTCCCGATCGCTTGGGCGTCATCTACAACCGTGATAGTCCCGCGAGCATACGTATGGCCGCATTTTACGCGGCGCGGCGCGGCATACCGGCGGCCAATCTGATCGACCTCGCCGTCCCGGATCGACGCGTCATCGATCGCGATCAACTAAACCGGCTGCGCCGCGAGCTCGTGGAACGGCTCCCATCGAACGTGCAGTCCTTGCTGTTGCTCTGGTCGAGACCGTACGCGGTCGAGTGCATGTCGATCACCACCGCATTCGCCGCCGGGTACCAGCCCGAATTTTGTGAACCGGGTTGCGGCCGTACCAGCCCGAACCCGCTGTTCGATTCACCGGACTGGTTGCCCGCCGATACGGTGGGCTGGCTGCCCGCCATGCTGCTTCCCACCGACGACGAAGCGTTGGCCAGGTCGGTGATCGAGCGCGGCATTCTCGCCGACGGCACACGACCCTCCGGCACCGTCTACCTCATCCGCACCGACGATCCGGCGCGCGGAGTGCGTGCCCGGGAGTACGCCGATACGAGGACGCTCGTGATGAATCGAATCCATGTACTGATCGAGTCCCCGCCCGTGCATGAGCGGACCGCCGGGGCACTCGCCTACTTTACGGGTGTGGAACGGGTCGCGGAAATCGGACTCATCGACTTCAGGCCCGGAGCGGTCGCCGATCACCTCACCTCCACCGGCGGTGTTTTGGATGGGACTTCGCAAATGTCCGCGCTCGAATGGCTGCGGCACGGGGCGACGGCCTCCTATGGGTCCGTCTCTGAGCCCTGCAATCATCTGGGAAAATTTCCGAGTCCCGCCATTCTGCTGGAACACTATCTGCACGGGGATACCGTACTCGAAGCTTATTGGAAGAGCGTTGCGATGCCGGGGCAGGGATTGTTCCTGGGCGAGCCATTGGCGCGACCTTTCGCGGATCCGCGGTGAGGAGCCCTAACGTGACCGGCAAACTCGTGTTCGTCAATCGATATTTTCATCCGGATCAATCCGCGACGAGCCAATTGTTGACTGATCTGACGCGGGGTCTCGCCGCGCGCGGATTCGACGTGCACGTGGTCTGTTCCCGTCAACTCTATGACGATCCGTCGGCGCGTCTGCCGTCTCGAGAGGCCTTGTGCGGGGTGCAGGTGCACCGGGTAGTGACCACCCGCTTCGGTCGGACGGGGTTGTGGGGCCGAGCGATGGACTATGCGTCGTTCTATGTCTCTTGCGCCGCCGAATTATTGAGATGCGTCGGACGCAACGACGTGTTGGTCGCCAAAACCGATCCCCCCTTGCTGTCGTTCGTGGCCGCGCCAATCGCGAAGCTCAAGCGGGCCGCTCTCGTGAATTGGCAACAAGACGTATTTCCGGAGGTGGCCGCAGTGCTCGGCGCCAATCCGTTTCCAGCCTGGCTCTGCCATGTGCTGGGAAGGTTACGCGATGACACACTGCGCGTCGCCCATAGGAATGTCGTCATCAGCGAGCGCATGAGCGAGTATTTCGTGAGCCGCGGGATACCCGCGGCATCGATCCGTCGTATCGAAAATTGGACCGACGACGATGCGGTACGGGTCAAACCCACCGCCGCCAGCAAGCTCCGGGCGCAATTGGAACTGGCCGGACGTTTCGTCGTTGGTTACTCGGGGAATCTCGGTCGCGCGCATGAATTCGAGACCTTGCTATCGGCCGCCGAGGCTCTGCGGGATGATCCCACCTTCGTTTTTCTGATGGTGGGCGGCGGCGCGAAGATGGTGGAACTCGAGAACGCCGTCAGGGTGCGAAAACTCCAGAACTTCAGATTCCTGCCGTATCAACCGCGTGAGTCCTTGGAGGACAGTCTGGCAGCCGCGGATGTGCATCTCGTCAGCCTACGGCCGGCGCTCGAGGGGCTCATTCTACCCAGCAAGGTGTATGGCATTCTTGCCGCCGGCCGCCCGCTACTATTCATCGGCGACCCCGACGGCGATGTGGGCCGATTGGTGGAGCGTGCCGATTGCGGTCGCGTGATCGGCGTCGGGGACGGCGCTGCGTTGACACGCGTGCTCCGCAGTCTGAACGAAGACCCGATTGAAGTTCTGCGCATGGGAGCGAACGCGCGGGAAGTGCTGCGGCGCGAATACAGCGCACAGAGTGCCTTCGAGCGCTGGGCGAGGCTCCTCGATGAAGTCGGCCAGCCGCGCGACCTATGAGGTGAAAGGCGGGCAGGGCGATAGCCAAGTTTTGTGGCGACCCGCCCGTGACGGCGGACCACAGGAGGGGTCAATGGGTGTTGCCGGGGCACTCGCAGGCGTCGCCGGCGGATGACGGACACACTCTCACTGTGTCGACGTCGCCGGGCCCCACCGGCACGGGGACGCTCTTACAGGTGTTTGCATACAGCACGGTGTGCCATGCGATGGGGTAATCCGGGAAAGCGATGCCCATTCGCGGCCGGCCGGTCCCGCAAACCGGCAATGACCGGTGCCCGTCCATCTCGCTGATGACATTGTGGTGGATCAGCAGGTTATCGCTCAGAGGCCAGCGATGCGGTTCGGGGCCCGCAGCCCACGAATCCATCGATCCGATGGCACCACCATGCAGACCATCCGCGCGCCGGACGGCGTTGTAGGACAGCGATACGCCGAAGGCCGCCGTGGGGGGCACCGGATCATTCCAGGGCGCCGCTCCCAGCCCCACCATGATGCCGGAGGAACTGCAATCCGTATCCCAATCGTATTCGCCATCGACGACGTTGTGATCGATCTCCAAGAAGGAATGAAAGTAGCTTTCCATGCTGCAATTCGGGCAGGCATGCTCGGCGACGACGTACACCGCCTGGACGAAGATACCGTCGGAATCGTATTGGTGATTGGCGGCGATGACCGAGTCCACGCTTTGCGCCCACATCACGATGGACCCTGCGGCGCGACGGCTGCGGTTGCTCTTCTGACACAAGGGTCGGCGGTTATCGATCTTGTTATCCAGCACGTAAACTTGCCGATATTCGCGGCCGACGCCGATGCGGGTTCTGCCGGCGCTCGGCACCACGTCCCATTCGGGAGCGATATTGAACGTCGTCGCCTGTGTGCCCGGCTGCGTCGAGTACCCCGTGATGCGCCGGGCCTCGCCGAGACCGGGGCCGCTCACGATTTGTATCCAGTGACCCACATAGTAGCGGTCGCCGATGGTGAGGCCGTGCTGTTGCGCCGCCATGGGCGCCGAGACGGTGACGCTCGAGGGGGTCGCGTGCAGTACGGTGGGCAGCGTCGCAAATGCAAAGGTATTGGTATTGTTGTCGAAAGCCAACGCCTCGCCGTCGCCGATTTTATCGCCGGTGCAGGTCGCGGTGTTTTGCGATACCAAGGTCTCCTCGATGCTGTCGTTCAGATTCCAGAAGAAGGCGGCACGCCAGCCTCGAGCGTCGTTCACGTCATAGAGAAACTCGGTGGAGGTCCCATCGGCCGTGTTGCCGCTGAAATCGACACGCTGCCCGGCGCCTATTTCGCTGGCGATCACCCCTGATTTCTCCTTCAAATCCAGCTTGCTGCCCGGTTTGAAGGTGTTGTAGTCGATCACGGCATCATCGAGGCGGTATCGCTGCCTCACGTTCATCTGATCGCCGCTGAGCTCCAAACTTGAATTGTAGGCGCCGAACGTGTCGTAGGTGATGAACAGCCGGCTCAAGGGCAGGCCGCCGCCGCCGATGGCGACGTCAGTCTTGTCGAATACATTGCGTGTGATGACGATGTCATCGACCGTCGCGGCTGACGGTTGGGGTGCGACATTGCTGAAATTTTCACCCAGTTGCAGAAAGGCGCCCACCCGGTCGCCCGCGCGGTAGACCTGTGAATCGGCGAAGGTTAAGCCGGTGACGAGGTTGTGCCCGGTCAGCGTGAATGCCGGTGTCGGACGCGCAGCACTCCATTCCGCGTGACGGATCACCCGAGTCACACCGCTGCCGGCACCCACGAGTTGCACCTTGGGCGGAACGAGGATACCTTCGCCGGCAAGCACACCAGTTTGGGTGCCATGCACAAAGTCCCAGGTTCCGGGCCCGACATAGACCGTACCCCCGCCGGCTTGCGCGGCGGCCGCCACGGCGCTCAAGAAGCAGGTGGTGTCGTCGAGCCCATCGTCAGGCAGGCACCGGCCAAACCGTGGATCCATCAAGGCAAACTGGGTGGGAGTTTCCGGATCCGGCAACACCTCAAGGCGCTGATCAGGTAGGTCAACCCAACTGACACCATCCCGACTCAAGCGGATGCGATAGGTGCCGGGGACGAGATGCTTGGGCAAGGCAAAACGGGCGACATAGCCGCTGATCTCCCCTGCGGTGGTCGCGTCGGACAACGCCACTTGGCTGATGTTCTGGGGACCTAAGAGACGAAGTTCCGTGACGTGACCTTCGGCGGGTTCGATATTGCGGCCAACGATCTTGAGTTCCCGCGGGAGATTCGCAGGATTTCTCGATGCATACACCTGCCCCGGACTCGCCCATAGCGGCCGCGCATCATTGATCTTGACCGCCTTGCTCCATTCGCCCGCATCGTTGCGCACCCACAATGCGTAGGATTGTTCGCGTCGCAGCTGCAACGGTAACTTGACGGTCAATGCCAGCGGTGCACCGTCTATGCTGACGATCGGCGCCACGCCGGTGTTCGCATCCGACTGCACGGGGACCTCGGTCGGCACCGCCACGGGCTGGTTGGTATCGGCGAGTGCGCGGTAAACGACCACATCATCGGTTGCCAATCCGTCTCCGGCCAGTAATAAGAGATCGTCGGGACCCCCGTGCACGGGGCTTTCGTAGCCGGCGTGGCGATAGAGTTGCGGGGGTGCCGCCATGGCGGTGGCGCCGATTGATGCGGTGGCCAGTATAAAAAGCCTGAAGAACACCGACAAAGCACCGCCTCGAGGAGGTCGGTTTGGAAACTAGGACTCCGACGACCCGTGAATGATGGTGCGGGATGCATGTTGCAACAGTCTTGCAGTCCTGCAATGGCGCAATCCCGCGGTCCTGCGTGCGACCCGAGATTTGTAATTCGTCGCCCAGTAGCCGCTCACGCGGATTGCCGCGGAAAACATTACAGTAATAATCGAATGCGACCATTGGCGCGGTGATGCCCAAAATTAGGCTGGCGATCGTCAGCACCCATCCAATTCAGTACTACTCGCCGGTGTTCCGTGCGTTGGCGGAAGAGGACGATCTGGAGCTTCGGGTGTTCTATACCTGGTCCCAGGCCGCGGACGCTACGGTATTCGACTCAGGCTTCGGCGCTGCGGTAAAATGGGATGTCCCATTGCTCGACGGCTACGATCACCAATTCGTCGCTAATGTGGCCAAGCGTCCGGGACTGAATCACTTCAGGGGATTGAAGACTCCCACATTGAGTCGTGAAATCGAAGCGTGGCGCGCGGATGCCGTTCTGGTCTATACCTGGAATTCTCTGGCCCACTTGAGCGCTCTGCGACATTTCAAGGGCAGGGTGCCCGTGTTCTTTCGCGGCGACTCCACCTTGCTCGATCGACGGTCCTGGTGGCGCTCCCGGCTAAGACGTATCTTTCTGACTTGGGTCTACAGTCATGTGGATGTCGCCATGGCCGTCGGTGCCAACAACCGTGACTACTTTGCCTGGTGCGGAATGCCGATGCGGCGGATCGCCATTGCGCCGCATTCGGTCGACACAGAGCGTTTTGCCGCCGACGCGGAGCAGCATGACATTCTCGCGGCCCGCTGGCGGCGTGATCTGGGGATCCCTGCGGAGGCCATCGTCTTTCTCTTCGCTGGAAAACTTCAAGCAAAAAAAAATCCCCTGCTGCTGCTCGATGCCTTTGGTTCACTCGGCGATGGAACGCATCTAGTGTTCGTCGGCAATGGCGAACTCGAGACTCTTCTGAAGGTGAAATCCGTGGCAGTGCCGCGCGTGCATTTCATGCCATTTCAGAATCAAAGCGTCATGCCTGCGGTCTATCGCCTCGGCGACGTCTTCGTGCTGCCCTCCCAGGGACCCGAGGAGACCTGGGGGTTGGCTGTGAATGAAGCCATGGCCAGCGCCCGACCGGTCATCGCCAGCACCAAAGTCGGTGCGGCCCGAGACCTGCTTGCGGATCCGGAGCACGGATGGATTTTCGAATCGGGCAACCGGCAAGCACTCGTTGAAACCTTGCGACGGGCGGCCGCCCAGGGTCGAGCCCGTTTACGTGCGATGGGGATGATCGCCCAGAGCAACAGTGCCGGGTGGTCGACCGCCGAGAGCGCCCGCCGCATCGGTAGCGCCGTGAGGGAATATCTCGATAGTCTGGCGGTTCACCGGAACAGTGCGCCGATCACCACGGCCGAACATGCGTGACCGCGGCAATCTCGATCCCGATGCCTCGAGCGCCCTCGACGTCTGACCCGACCGTGTCGTTGGCGCTCGGAAGGCCCACGGCATTTCCGTGAGTCGTGCTTCGCGTCGTGGAACCACCGTCCAGCGCCGCCCGAACATGACTTACTACACGGGTCACCGTGATCTCGCGCACTCCCCGTCGTTCGAAAATCACGTGATGGCCCGGTCCGTATGGAAACCACCGGCGCGGTTGGTTGCGGTTACCAAACAACGCGACACAAGGAGTTTCCTGTGATGCAGCCAGATGCATGGGCCCGCTATCGTGGCAGATCAAAAGGCGGCATTGCCGCATCACGGCGGCCGCTTCACGTGGTGTGAGTTTACCGCAAGAGTTCAACACCGGGCCGCGCCAATGGCGGGTCACCTCGTCGCCGAGTCCCCGTTCGTCGTCGGCGCCGACGATGACCACCGCCGCCTCGCCATACCGTGGCGCCAGCCTCTTCATGAGCTCCGTCCAATTGTCGGCACCCCAGTCTTTTGCGGCGATCTTGGCGCCGGGTGCTATGGCCAATACAGTGGGCGCGCCGGCCACGGCCTTCAGCGACGTCTCCGCCGTCGCTAATTCGTGCGCCGACAATCGCAGATCCCAATTGGAGCGGGCTAGATCCACCGGGGCGATTCCCCGCAGGCTGCGTGCCAGTCTTTCGGCCTCGTATTCGTACTCGAGCGTCGAGGGATCGATACGACAATTGCGCAAATCCTTGTTCCATGGAGCGGCCACGATGGTTGGGAGGCCCGCAGCCCTGAAGAACAGCAGATCGCGATAGACGGGAACGGCGGCCATTCTCTCGGCCAAATAGATCAATTGGGTTGCGCGTACGCCTCTCAATACGCGCATCAATGCCAGTGCGCTCTTCAAGCTGAAATCGCCGACCGGGTAGTAAATCACGTCGTCGATCAACCCGGAGCCGGATAAAACGGCTTCGACGGACGATGCACGGGCTAGCGCCGGCGAGTCGGTCAGCAGTACGCGGCGGTAGCCCGAAAACGCGCGGGCGATGGCGTGAAAGCAGGGCAAAGCAACCACCGTATCGCCGATGCTGCCCAATCGAAAAATGAGTACGCGGTCGCGCGAATCCGTATCTGTGGTCACCGTACGTCATTTACCCACGCGGTCATTGCCGTTCGATGACCGTCCCGTTACATGATCATTCAATATTGGGAGACGCTCCATGTAAGGGAGCCGTCACAATCAGCCGGGATAATCGCACGCCAAGCCGTACTGCCGCAGATACTGACTCATGTTTATGCCGCGAAAGTCTCCTCTGCGCACGAGCATCGCGGCGCTCTATGCGGTGCAAGCGGCATCCTATGTTGCCCCCCTCATAACTCTGCCCTGGCTCACTCGCGTGTTGGGCGCTTCGGGATTCGGAAAGCTCAGTTTTTGCGTCGCCACCACCAGCTATTTCGTACTGCTGGCGGATTACGGCTTCAATTTCAGTGCCACACGGCTGATTGCCGTGCATGCCCAGGATCGGGCCGCGCGTTCGAAAATTTTCTGGAACACCATCGCGGTCAAGGGACTCCTGGGCGCCGCGGGATTCCCGTGTTTATTGTTGCTGATGACACTGGTCCCCAGCTTTGGCGCACGCCGATCGTTACTGCTCATCAACTACCTTTCTGTCCTCGGCACGGTATTGACACCCACCTGGTATTTTCAAGGCATCGAGCGCCAGGCACTCTCCAGCGGAATCGCGATCGCCGTACGCCTGATGTCGGTACCGGCAATTTTCCTGTTCGTGCGTTCCAGCAACGACGTGGGAATCGCCGCGCTCATCCCCGCGTCCATGACTGTCGTCAGCGGTACGTTGTGTCTTGGATATCTCTTCAAAGAACGTCAGATCGACCGAATCCGGTTGACTTGGGACGAGGTGAGGACCGCATTGACGGATGGGTGGCATTCATTTGTGTCGACGGCCTCCATCAGCCTATACCAGGCCACCAACACGGTAGTACTCGGGTTGATCGCCGGCAATACGGCGGTCGGTCATTACAGCGCCGCCGAAAAAATCGTTCAGGCGTCGCAGGCGCTCTTCACTCCGCTGGGCCAAGCCATCTATCCCCGTGTTTCCAGACTGATGCACGAGTCCCGCGCAGCCGCCTTCGCCTTGATACGTCGCGTGTTGAGGGTGCAGGGAGCGGCGGCTCTGGTCTTGTCCACGCTGCTGTTCGTACTCGCTCCCCGGTTGATCCACTCTTTGTACGGCGCCGACTATGACGAGGCCATCGACGTACTGCGGTGGCTTGCCGCGTTGCCGCTGCTGATCGGCCTATCGAACGTCTTTGGTGTACAGACCATGCTCGCCATGGGGATGAACCGGTTGGTTTCCCGGATTCTCGTGATCGCCGGGGCCATCAATGTGGCCACACTTTACGTCTTGGCCCACTGGTTCGGCGCCGAAGGTGCCGCCATGGCAGTCGTCGGCACGGAGTTCTTCGTAACGGCGGTCATGGCACTGGTACTGAAGCGCCAAAACGTTCCCGTGTTCCGTATCCCCGTGGCCACGTGAGCAGACCATGACCCGTCAGTACGATGTCCTAGTCGTCGGTGCCGGCTTTGCGGGCGCGGTGTGCGCGGAGCGCCTCGCCAGCGCGGGCAAACGCGTGTTGCTGATCGACCGGCGCGGACACATCGGCGGCAATGCGTACGACCGGATGGATGAGGCGGGTGTGCTGATTCACGTCTATGGCCCTCATCTGTTTCATACCAATGGCAAACGGATATTCGAGTACCTGTCACGTTTCACGGATTGGCGTTTCTACGAACATCGCGTCCGCGCCGAGGTCGGCGGCCGGCAATACCCCATGCCCATCAATCGACGCACCATCAACGAGCTTTATGGCCTGCGGTTGGATGAGGCGGGTGTGGCGGCATTCCTGGACCGGGTGCGAGAACCGCGCGATGGCGTCCACACCAGCGAGGATGTGGTACTCGGCAGCGTCGGTCGGGATCTTTGCGAAAAATTTTTCCGTGGCTACACCCGCAAGCAATGGGGTTTGGACTTGTCCGAGCTGTCCGCGGGCGTCGCGGCGCGCATTCCCACCCGCAACAATGACGATGATCGTTATTTCACCGATACATTTCAATTCATGCCATCCCGAGGATATACGGCGATGTTCGAGCGGATGCTCGAGCATCCGCATATCGACATTCGGCTGAATCTCGACTATGCGCAGCTCCGCGGGAAAATCGACGTCCCGTTGACCGTGTACACGGGGCCGATCGACGCCTATTTCGATCATCGCTTCGGTAAGCTGCCCTATCGGTCCCTGGAATTCGAACATCAGCATTTCCCAGAGCTGGCCTCCTACCAGGCGGTGGGCACCGTCAATTACCCGAACGACCATGATTACACGCGGATCACCGAATTCAAGCATGTGACGGGCCAGCAGTGCAGAGGGACGTCGATCGTTCGTGAGTACCCGCGGGCGACCGGCGAGCCGTACTATCCGATTCCGCGACCGGAAAACGAGGCGTTGTTCAAACGATACCAAGCGCTCGCGAACGAGGAGCCCGGTGTCAAGTTCGTCGGACGCCTAGCCCAATATCGCTACTACAACATGGATCAGGTGGTGGGAGCCGCCCTGAAAGTCGCGAGTGAGATCACCTGCGAGGCCGTCCCCGCATGAGGTTGGCGTCTCGCTGTCACAAACACTTGGTATGGTGAAGGGATGAAATCATTAGTCAAATTCGCGGTTCTCAGCGCGACTTATGAATGAATCGGTCGCGGCCGTGGTGGTGACGTACAACCGTCCCCATTTATTGATCGAGTGCCTCGCGGCCTTGCTGCGGCAGACCCGGCCGGTGGATCGCATCGTGCTCGTCGACAACGCGAGTTCGGCCGATACTCCCGCGGCTCTCGAATCGCATGGATATCTCGTTCATCCCACCATTCGCTACCTACGCCTGAGTACGAACACGGGAGGAGCGGGCGGCTTTCATGAAGGCATGAAGCAGGCGTACGACGAAGGCTTTGATTGGATCTGGGTGATGGACGACGACGCGGAGGCCGAGGACGATGCGCTCGAACGATTGATGCCGGCCTTGAGCCGCCGCAACATTGGCGGGGTCGCCAGCCTGACGCTGGGACTCGACGGTCAGCCCCAGATAGAGCATCGCGGGTGGCTGGCTCTGCATAATTCCGGCTCGCGGGCGCATCGGACGATCGACCCAGACTCATTGACACCGGAGATGGAAATATCGTTCGCTTCATTCGTCGGCCTCGCCGTTCATAGGAGTTCGGTTCAGCGTATCGGTTTGCCGAAGCGGGAAATGTTCATCAAAGCCGATGATCTCGAATATTGTCTGCGTCTCTCGACGCTCGGGCCCCTCATTCTGGTAAGGGGCAGCAAAATCCGCCACAAGGATAGCGTCAGTGCCAACTATCAGCAGCGGCGCCGTTTTGGATATGTTTCTAACCGGGTGCCCATCGATAAATTGTGGCTGAACTACTTTTCACTGCGCAACCTACTGTGGATACGGCGGGAACACTGCGGCAATGGGATCGCGGCGCGCTTCGCGTTGCGTCAATATTCGCGGTGCTTAGTGGGAATCATGCTGTTCGATTCGCATCGATTGGTGCGCGCCCGCTTCTACTGGAATGCCATCCGCGATGCGTGGTGCGGAGTTTTCGACAACGACAAGCCGCGGCGGCTGACCCGGCTTGCGCCGGCGATGGTCGACCCGGTTCGACCCGCCTGAGACCGGCAAACGTGTCGACCCTGCTCAGAAAGCCCCCGCGAATGACCGCTTATGTGGTCCTGAATCTCTTTTTCATGCTGGTTGCAGGGGTCGCGTGCGCGGCGGGCGATTCGCCGAATCCGCGGCTTTTCTACCTCATCCTCTTATTCGCGATATGCAGCTCTTCGCTCATCGACCTGGATGGATTGAATGGCCGCCAGGCGCTGCTCGGCATATTCTCGCTGGTATATTTCGTGATGTTCGGTGTCACCGATTTAGTGGCCCTCGGGGTTGGGCTGTCGACCGAGCACTCCACCTCGCTCCTCAGCGCCACCGAGACGGTGGTACTCGTCGGCGGAGGGGTGCTGGTACTCGCGTATCGTACAGCGGCATCGCTGAGTGGGATGGCCGCACGACCAGAGCGCTGCCGGGATTGGTCGAAGCTGTCGCTGCTGTCGGTCGGCATCCTGATGTGGACGATCGGCACCTACGCAACCTACCAATGGAATGTCTACATCGTCACCGATACGACCAATGAGGCCATCCGCAAAGGTCTGCAGAGCCGCAGTAATTATGTAATCAGCGGCTATATCCTGGCACAAATGATGCAGCCACTGGGTATTTTATTGATCGCGTACACCTGGCGAAAATTTCGTCCACCATTTATTTGGGTGTTTGTCGCCCTCATCGTCATCGTGCAGGTGGTGATCGGCTTCATCGCCGATATCAAGGGACTGGCGATGCTAGGCGGTATTCTGATGATTCTCACTTACGTGTTGGTCGATGGCCGGATTCCCAAGCGATGGCTGGTTGGCGCGGTGGCTTACGTCCTCTTCATTTTTCCAATATTCCAGGCGTATCGTACGGCAATTCATGGCGACCGCGGCGTAGCACGCACCGCGGTGGTGGCGAACTTCGCCCACATCGTGAGTTTGACCCTATCGGCCAGCGATCGCGTAAACAGTGGGCACCAGCGTGCTCAAACTTTTCTCGAACGCTCCTCGTTGCTAGAAAGCGTCCAGACCATCGTGGATGGCACCGCCCATGGCGTGCCATATCAGGATGGGCACACATTGACGCCTTTGTTTGCTACGTTCGTGCCGAAAATCGTCTGGTCCGACAAGCCCGACATACCCGCGGGTCAGATACTCAACAAGGCATTTCATATCAGCGAAAGCGACGATGTATTCATCTCGCCCTCACATTTGGGCGAGTTGTACTGGAATTTCGGTTGGTCTGGGGTCATCGTCGGCATGACGTTGATTGGCGGGATTCTTGGGGTCGTCGGCGCCCGCTTCAATCTTGCTCAGGGCGCGAGCGTGACACGATTGATGGTCACCGTGGTGACCATCAAGCAGTTGGTCACCGGATTCGAAAGCGGCATCGCCCCGCAATACGTGGTTTGGCTGCGTTCGCTGGCCGGGATCGGCGTACTGCATCTGATATTTGCCCGGCTTCCTGTGGCTGTGCGCCGGTCGTCCATCCATCCTGTGCAGCCGGTGCGCGCGCTTGCGGAGGGAACGACATCATCCAATGTCTTTCCGAATCTTTTGTGCTGACCCGTATCGCCAGCTGACATAGGTTTCGCACGACTTTCGATGCGGCACTTCCTTCGTCGTATTCGCATGCTGAGTTTTAACGCCCGTCCTACAACTTTACCCGGGAATCGCCAAAGCGTAACGCGGCTGAAACATAGGCTCGGTATCAATGCCGCCTCGTTTAAATGCAACCGGCAACGCGGCGCGAATGGAGCTTCGCCGATAGCTCCACGGCGGCGCAGAATTTTATAGGAGTGTCGGAAAAAAATGGCCTTGAACTCCATCGATCGCAACATGCTTGCCGGCTTCGTATGGCGCTTACCATGGAGTTCCATCCTCATCGGTGCCGCTGTCGCTGCCTTGAGTCTGTGGTTGTTTTGGGACGGCGTGGCCGTCATGGGGGGGTCGTGGTTGAACAGTCCCGAGTACAGCCATTGCTTGCTGATACCGCCAATCGCAGCATTTTTGATCTGGCAGCAGAAGGATCGGTTGGAGCAGATCCCCTTCGAGGGCAGCGTATGGGGCGTTTGGATGGTGCTCCTCGGCGGCGGCTTTCTAGTGCTGGGTCAACTGGCGACTATCTACACCTTGGTGCAGTATGCCTATGTGCTGACGCTGTATGGGTTGGTGCTGGCCTTTACCGGACGGCGTGCCTTTCGCCTCATTGCGGTACCGTTGCTGATCCTGGCATTCATGATCCCGTTGCCGCAATTCCTGCTCTACAACTTATCCTCGAAGCTCCAATTGCTATCCTCTGAACTGGGCGTCTGGTTCATGCGATTATTCGGCATCACCGTATTCCTCCAGGGAAATGTGATCGATCTCGGTGGCTATAAATTACAAGTGGCCGAAGCCTGCGACGGGCTGCGCTACCTGTTTCCGTTGATGACGCTGGGCTTCTTGATGGCCTATTTTTACAAGGGCGCTACGTGGAAGCGGATAGCGCTGTTCTTGACGAGCATTCCGATCACCCTCGTTATGAATAGCTGGCGTATAGGCACCATCGGGCTGATGGTTGAGCACTGGGGTATAGAGATGGCGCAGGGTTTCCTCCATCAATTCCAGGGCTGGATGGTATTCATGCTGAGCGCGGCACTGTTACTGGGTGAAATCGTGCTTCTCAATCGCATCGGACACGAGTCGGGAACCTGGCGCCAGCTATTCGGCGTCGAATTTCCGGCACCGACCCCGAAGGGTGCGGCGCGCCAAACCCGTCCGTTGCCTCGAACATTCATCGCGGCAGCGGGCGTCTTGGTGGCATTCGTCGTAATCGCCATCATATTGCCGCGACCTCCGGAAATCGTTCCCGTACGGTCCACGTTCGTCGATTTCCCCATGACGTTGGGCGATTGGACCGGCCATCGCGAGCCGATGGAGGCAGTGTATCTCGAACAATTGAAACTCGATGATTATCTACTTGCAAATTACGGCAACGATCGTGGCCGGTCGATCAATCTGTACCTCTCGTATTACAACTCGCAGCGCAAGGGCGACGCCGTGCACTCCCCGCGCGCTTGTTTGCCGGGCGGCGGTTGGCAGCTGCGCGATTTTGACCAGCGCAACATTGTGTCGGTACGGATCAACGGCCAAGTCTTGCGGGTAAACCGCACGCTCATCGAATTCGGCAATCAGCGTCAGCTGGTCTACTACTGGTTCCAGCAACGCGGCCGCATCGTCACGAACGAATTCGCCGTCAAATGGTATCTCTTCTGGGATGCCGTAACGCGTCACCGCACGGACGGCGCGCTCGTCAGACTCATCACGCCGTTGCCGCCCGGAGCAAACGAAACCGACGCAGACTGGCAGTTGACCCAGTTCGCCTCTCTTCTGGCGCCCGATCTCGCCCGCTACATACCGAACTGAAGGGCATGTCATACGTCCTGCCGTTCGTCATTGCCATGGCCGTCACGATGGCAGGGTTGCCGCTGCTCGCGCGGTGGGCGGTGAAATGGCGTCTCGTGGATCTGCCGGGAAATCGCAAGGTGCATGCGGCCCCGATTCCGCGGGTAGGTGGCCTTGCCATGGCCGGTGGGGTGATGATCGCCGCGCTGATCGCGATCGATCTGCAGCCACAGGATCGCTGGTTCCTGGCCGCCGCCGCGGTACTGGTCATTTTCGGTGCCTTGGACGATCGCTTCGACTTGAATTACCGCGTCAAATTCCTCGGGCAGCTGGTGGCGGTGGGTCTCGTGGTCTTCGCCGGCGACGCGCAGATCCAAGCCATCACTCTGGACGACCGGGTGATCCTGCCCACGCCGGTTGCCGTGGCGCTCACTATTTTTTTCCTGGTGGGCATCACGAATGCCGTGAATCTGGCGGATGGGCTCGATGGCCTCGCGGGCGGCACCACCTTTCTGTCGTTGTGTGCGGTCGCCTTGCTGTCGAGCGTCGGTGGGCAGGCAGCCAGTACGGCGTTATGCCTGACGTTCGCCGGGGCGGTGTTGGGGTTTTTGCGCTTCAACACCTATCCGGCCTCGGTGTTCATGGGGGACGCCGGCAGTCAACTACTGGGCTTCACGGTGGGGGTGCTCAGCATTCGTGCGACGCAGAGCACGGCGGGCCAGATCAGTTCGGCCATTCCCATTCTGCTGCTGGCGATCCCCATACTCGACACCTTGAGCGTCATGGCGCAACGCCTCAGCGAGGGGCGCTCGCCGTTCAGCCCGGATAAGAACCACATCCATCACAAATTGCTGGGTCTGGGGCTGGGTCATCATGAAGCGGTCATGGTGATTTACGCGATGCAGGGAACTCTATTCATCGCCGCCTATCTCCTGCGGTACGAATCCGATCTTGTCATCCTCGGTTTCGTGAGTGCGTTTTTCGTCGTCGCGATCACCGTCCTGCAGACGGCGGCTCGCTCCGGCGTGCGCGTGCCCGCTGCCACTGCCCCCGTCGCGCCGTTGTCACGAGTTCTCACGATGGCCCAACGGGCCGATCTTCTGCCTCGCTTTTCCTATCTTGCCATCGTATTTTCACTGACCGCCTATGCCGTCATCATCGTGCTGGCCGCGGCGGCGCTGAGCACCGATATTCGGGTGCTCGTCATGGCGCTGCTTGCGCTCACTGTGACGTTGTTCGTCGTTCTTCGGGCGGGTCCACTCAGCGTCGTGGAGAAGGCGGCGCTCTATGTGACGGCGACCGTACTCGTCTACCTGGATGCGGCGTTCCTGCCCGCCGAGCATCTCCTGTCGATACTCACTTGGACCGCGGTGTTCATCGCGGCGCTTGCCACGGCCATGCGGCTGCGCTTGCAGAACGACCGCCGCTTTCAAATCACACCACTCGATCTTATCGTATTGTTCATGGCGCTGGTCGTTCCCAGCCTACCCGGAACGTTCGCTCTCCCCCCGGGAGGCGCATGGACGATCGCCAAGCTCTTGATCCTGTTCTACGCCGTCGAGGTTTTGGTGAGCCGCGCCGAAGGCCGCGCCGTCTGGGTGCGCGTCGCCGTGGTGTCGGTGCTCGCGGCGTTGACCGTGCGGCCGCTCTTGACATTGTAGTGTCACGCGAACGTCACCATCTGTTCTTAGACTCCCCGCTCCTCCGATTCAACGGGTGATCGTTTATGTCTGTGCGGGTCGTCCAGAGCCGTGGGTTGTTGTGTGCCGCCTTGTCCGCGGTACTTCTGTTGACCGCGTGTGGCGGCGCCGAATCGCGCAAAGCCCGGCATGTGAAAAACGGTCTGGAATTTCTTGCGGCCGACAATTTCGAGAAGGCCCGCCTCGAATTTCGTAATGCGCTTCAGATAGCGCCCAACGACAGTGAGGCGCGCTACGAGAACGGCGTGGTCGACGAGAAGTTGGGCAACCCGCGCGAAGCGGCGCAGTTCTACCAGGGCGCCATCGACAGCAATGCGGACAATGTGAAGGCGCGTACCGCTCTCGGCCGTCTGTATCTGTTTTCCGGCGCGCCCGAAAGGGCACTCGAAATCATCAAGCCGAGCATGACGGCGCATCCCGACGACCCCGGTCTGCTCACCGTGCGCGCCGCCGCCCGCATCCAGATGAAGGATCCTGAGGAGGCGCTGCAGGATGCTGAAGAGGCCGTGAGGCTTGCGCCCAACAATGAGGATGCGGTGGCGGTGCTCGCCGGAATCTACAAGTCCCGGAACGAGTCGGAAAAATCTCAAGCGTTGCTCGAAAAATCCATCAAAGCCATCCCGAATACGGTCGACTTACGCCTCGCCCTGGCTCAGTTGTATTCGAGTCAGGGTCAGGAGGCAAAGGTCGAGGCTTTGCTGATCGAGTTGACGAAAGTTAAGCCCAGCGAAAAATCCGATCGGTTGCGATTGGCACAATACTACACGCACTTGAACCGCTTGGACGAAGCGGAGCACGTGCTGCGCGAAGCCGTCAAGGATCTGCCGAAAGAACGCAGCTTGAAAGTGGCGCTGATCGATTTTCTCGCCGTCCGGCGCGGGCGCGCCGCCGCCGACAAAGAGCTGGCTCAGCTCATCGCAGCGTCGCCGAAAGATTACGACTTGAAGCTCGCTCAGGCGCAATTCTACGAGCAAGGCAAGGAATATCAGAAATCCGAGGCCGTGTACCGCCAGGTCATCGCCGATGCCGACCCCAGTCCGCCCGCGATCATGGCGCGCGATCGATTGGCCGCGCAAAAATTGCTCACCAAGGACGTCGCCGGTGCCGAGAAGTTGTTGGCCGAGGTGCTCGCGCAGAGTCCCCGTGACAACGATGCGCTGGTCCTGCGCGGCAATCTCGAATTGGAGCGCAAAGACCCCAAGGCCGCCATCGTCGATTTACGTGCGGTGCTGCGCGATCAACCGAACGCCATACCAGTGATGCGTACCTTGGCGCGCGCACACCTTGCCAATGGCGAGCCCGCACTGGCCGAAGAGACCATGCGGCGAGCGGTGGATGTCAACGCGAAGGATCTTGGTGCGCGCTTGGATCTCGCCCAATTGCTGACACAGATGGGCAAGTCGGCTCAGGCGAAGCCTGTGATCGACGATCTCGTGAAGCAGGAGCCCAATAACCTGGCCGCCCTCGACACGCAGTTCCGGGTGGCGGCCGCCAACAACGACATCGCCGATGCCCAATCGGCCGCAGATGCCATCGTCGCCCTGCAGCCGAATTCGGGTCTGGGATATTACTATCAGGGCGCGGCCGCCGAGTCGGCCAAGCGTCCTGAGGACGCGCTGCGCCTGTATGCGCTGTCGCTCGATAAGGACCCTTCGGCATCTGAACCCTTGCAGGCGCTGGCGCTGGCGCTGGTCAAGCTCAATCGAACGCCGGAGGCGTTGAAACGGCTCGAGGAGACCTCGGCCAAGTTTCCGGCACTCCCGCTCGCGGACAACATCCGGGGCGAAATATTGCTAGACACCCAGCATACGGCGGATGCCGAACTCGCTTTCAAGCGAGCCATCGAGCGGTCGCCCACGTGGTGGGTTCCGTATCGCGACCTAGCGCGTGCGCAGGTCATGGACAAGGATCAGGGCGCCGCGATCACGACCTTGCAAAGTGGCATCGCCAAGGCTAGCGATCCCGAGTCACTGCAAATAGATCTGGCCCGCACCTTCGAAGTGTCCGGCAAGCCGGAAGAGGCCATCAAGCTGTACGAGGGAACGCTGCACCGGGATCCGCATTCGGATGTCGCCGCCAACAATCTGTCGATGTTGTTGGTGACGATCAAAACGGATCGGGTCAGTCTCGATCTTGCGAAGGATCTGTCGCAACGCTTCTCAGCTTCGCCCAATCCCGCCTTTCTCGATACGTATGGCTGGGTGCTGTACAAGCGTGGCGAGTCGGCCGCGGCCGTGTCGGTGTTGCAAAGCGTGGTAGCCAAGGTACCGGAGGCGCCGGTGCCCTTGTACCACCTTGGGATGGCGCTGGCATCGGCGGGACAATCCGACGCCGCCCGTGAAAATCTCATGCACTCGCTCAAATCCGGCAAGGCTTTTTCGGGAATGGATGAAGCCAAGGCCACGTTGGACAAGCTCGCCAAGTTGTCACCCACCGGCGCCGCGCCCCAGTCATAAGTCAGGCCGCAAGAATAAAATCATGCAGAATTCATTGTTAAAGTACGTAATCGCCGCGCTGTCGATCGTTTTTGCCGCGCCCGGATCGGTGCGAGCGGATGTATTGCTGGACACCACTAATCTGATCGGGTTGCCCTCTGTGGCCGCTCCGGCGCAGCTGGCGTTCACCACCACGGCGGCGGAAGCACTCACTGTCACGTTGACCGACTTCCAGGAACCGGCCGCGTTTACCACGCTGCAGATCGCGGTCACGCTCGGCGATACGCTCGTGGGCACCGCGAACGTCGACCCAACCACGCACACGGCGACCGTGGCGATACCGGCGGCGGTTGGAAACTACGTGCTGCAGGTGGTCGGCACCCCCGCGCTGGCCAGTTCGAACTCCACGCTCGCGCTAGGCAGTTTCGGTGCCTGCGTGACCCGTAATTCCGATCCCACACCGCGTACCTGTATCGCAGCGGACTCGTTCTCGGGCAACATTCAGGCGCCGTCCACCGCATCGACGACGCCTTCCAGCGCATTGGATACGAATTTCACCTCGACCGTGGCCGGCACTTACACGGTGACCATCACCGACGATGTATTTCCCGTCGCGCTACAGTCGGTGACGGGCGGTATCACGGACGGTAGCAATCCGGTCAACTCGGTGGGGTTCGCGTTGGGCGCCAACCAGGTGACGTTGGCCGCCGGCGCAACGTATACCTTGATCCTCGGGGCGCTCGCGGATGCGACCGTGCAAGCCGGCCTCTACGGCGTACACATCACGGACCCCACCGGCGCGGCGGTATTCGATCGCACGTTGCCGGTGGGAAGCCTGGCGTCGGCGACGATCGTCAACAACCCCGCGCCGCAGACGCTCAATTTGACGTTGACCGATCTCATGTACCCGGCGGCTTTCTCGAATCTCGGGGCCGCGGTGACGTCGGGTTCGGCACTGCTCGCGAACCTTGCGATGCCCGGAACCGACGCCAATGTGGTTGCACCGGCGGGTAATCTGCAACTCTGGCGCTATACGATTCCAGCAGGCACGACACCGGGCGTGTACAGCCTCACGTTGACCAATGCCACGGGATCGAGCGCTCTCTTTTCCGCCACTCAAGTGGTCAATTCCAACACGTCGTCGGCGCCCGGTATGTACGCCTTCGTCGTCGATCTGACGGCCTCGGGTACGTATGATTTACTGGTCACCGATTTTCAATTTCCCTCTGCGCTCGCCGCGACACCGACGGCGACGGTGGCACAGAACGGCGCGGTGTTGCAGCAATCCTCCACCGGCGAGTTCACCGCCTCCGCGGGTAATGTCGTGGTGTTGGTCAATGCCGCGCCGCCCGCGAGCGGCAGCGGAATTTTCAGCGTGACGGTGCAAACCACCGGCACGACGCCGCAAGTCCTGCTCGATCAGACGCAGTCGGTCGGTGCGACGTTCACCGCCCAGTCGATCGCCGTGGCCACGGCGGGCAGCTACGACGTGACGTTGACTGATCTCGGCTTCCCGGAGAACTTCGCCACTCTCGCGGTCGTCGTGTCGCAGGGCAGCCAGGTGCTGGGTAAGATATTCGGCGGCGGCACTTTCTCGTTCAGCGGCACGATCGGAAACTACCTGCTGACATTCGTCGACACGCCCAGCAGCACAGCGACAGCCGCCGGCGCCACCGCCGGCTATGGTCTGTATTCGGCGCATGTGGCATCCTCTGCGCCGAGCCTGACATTCACCTCGAGCGCCGCAACGGTCGCCGCGGGTGGATCCGTTACCTTGACCTGGTCCACGGAGAATGCCACCGCTTGTACGGCCAGCGGCAGCACCGCGTGGTCTGGCAGCGAGCAGATCAGCGGTTCCGCTTCGGTCGTCATTCCGGCCAGCGAGGTGCTGACCCTAACATGCACCGGTCCCGGTGGTTCGACCAACGAGTCGGTCAACATCACGACTACCGCCGCGGCTTCATCGGGGCACGGCGGCGGTGGGAGCTTGAGCGAAGGGGTGATGTTGGGTTTGGGCCTGCTCGTATGGGCGAAGTGGCGCCGTCGATGGATCGTTGTTGCGAAACTGTAAAATCGGCAACTGATCTCTTGTTACATTCCCGGCCTAGGATCCAAGTGATGATCTGGGTGTTATACCGGGAATGGACTTATGACGAGACTGAGACCTTCAATTGAGGCCGCACTCGCGGCGCTAGCGACTCTTGTGTTTGCTGGCGCAGCCGCGGCATCGTCCATTCCTCTGAGCGATACCACCACCTCTACCGGGACACAATCTTACGGCACGAATATCTCTCTGGCCGTGCCCGGGTCCTATACGTACGCAAACACGTTCGGTGCGGGAGAAGGCGGTATCGCCGTGCCGGGTACGACGTTCGGCTTCTTCGACGACTACGTGTTCACCATTTCCGGCGCCAGTGCCAATTCCGTGACCTCGACGATCAATCTGGGCGACATACTGGAAATCGACGGCCTACAGGTCGCGCTGTACAACTTCAGCGCCGGCCAGTCTGGACCCGCCAGCGGCAATCCCATCGTGACCGGTTCCAGCAGTTCTTTTGGCCCCGGCGGATTGGGCGGCACTCTGGCGATCATCCCCGCCACGACGCTCAATCCGGGCACATACGAACTCGAGGTTAGCGGCACGGTGAGCGGTATGGCCGGCGGCAGCTACTCTGGCAGCCTGAATCTCGCCCCGGTGCCGCTGCCGGCCGCGCTGCCGCTGTTGCTCTCGTCGCTAGGCGCAATGGGACTTTGGGGGCGTTCGTCAGGTCGGCGTCGCCGTGGTCGAGCCGCGGGCTCGCATCTCGCAACTGTCACGCCATTAACGGGTGCAGGAATCTGATTCGGACGCTGCTCAGGGCGTTTGCCCCCTGCGTGTTGGCGAAGCGACCATCGTCTCAAACCGCTTGAGGGGTCACGCTCACGATGTCTCGCAGACAAGCCTGATAGGTCGGATTGGTGCAGCGGTATTGATCGCAAGGCCTGCAGGGTAAATTCCGGTGCTCGACGATGGTGACTTTGTGTCCTAACGGGCGGACCGCCAATGGGATATGCGGGCCGAAAAATACCGTGGTGTCGATTCCCAAGGCCGCGGCAAGATGAGCGGGACCAGAATCCATCGCGAAAAACTCATCGAGACCGGCAAGGAAGTCCATGAATTCCCGCAAATCGCCGGCCCAGCGTTCGATATTCGCAGCACGGGCGGCGGGCAACCTGTGAAGCACGGCTTGATTGAGTTCGCGTGTATCCGGCGCATCTACGAGGATGAGGCGCATGGCTCGCCGATCCGGGATCGACAATAGCAACGCGCAGGCTTCCTCCACCGGCATTTTTCGCAGCGCCATGGATGCCCCGAAATGAAATCCCACCCGGCGCTCGAGTGTTGCCGCCGGCCCAGAGTTGCGTTTGTGCTCGAGTTTGGGAATCCGATCTGCCGCGGACATGGGCATGCCCAAGTGCTCTGCAATCGTCACGTGATGGTCGATGATGTGGCGCAACTCGCCGCTATCGGGAACGACATCCGTCAGCAGGGCGCTGCCGCCGGAAAAATCATATGCCACGCGTCGCTTCGCGCGCGCAAGCGCCAACATCAAGATGTTGCGCACGTCACCCCGCATGTCGATGCCCCAGTCCCAGGTCCGCCTGCGCGATGTGCGCGCCGCCCCTACGAGGTTGCGAAGCCCCAAGAGTCCCTGACCCTTGACGATCCAAGGTGCGCGCAACGGGATGAACTCGTCAACCAAGTCTGATTCTTGAAGTATCGTTTGTGCCCAGGGCCCCGCCACCAGACCAAGGTACACCTTCGGGTAATAGCGACGGATCGCCCGTAAGAACGGAATCAACATCACGATGTCGCCGAGCAGGTGCACGTGCACCACCAAGATGGATTCCGGATTCCCTCGCCCATCGTCGCGGCGCAGCCGCAGCGCGCGCGCCACAACCCACCATACCGGGTCCAGTCGCCGGCTCAACGCATGCAAACGCGCGTTATGGAGCTTCATGACTGCCGGATCACTAGGCCGTGCCCTTCGACGGTGGAGAATCCAGACGATGCATCTTCGGATAGCACGTCGGGCACGCGCACCGGTCGGTCCGCAGATATATTGGGATCCATCACTGCGGCAGCGCCGGCATGTTCGACGAATTGATGACCCAGGGATCGTTCATCAATCCCGAGGGATTGTTCTGAAGATCGATGGCAAAGCCCTGGCACCACACCACGAATCCCACGACACTCGGCAGTGAAGTGCGAATGACGTCGATGATCTGCGAGTTGTCGGCCGAGTCCGGAGCGATGTCGGCGCTCGTGGACAGCCCTACCTCGGGCATGATGAGCGGCTTGCCGGTAGCGACGAGCTGCGAGTACATGTTGCCGTTGTTGGCATCGGCGGCGATCTTTTGTGGGGCATCGTAAATATCCATGCCGACGATGTCGACATAGTTCGCACCCGGGTAATAATTCATGTAATTGCCGACGTTGTCGTTGACGTTGTAAATCCAGAGCAGGTTCTTGAGACCTTTGGTGGTCATCAGATAATCGTGCATGTCCTGCCAGACCGCGATGAAATCCGCCGGGTTCTCGGCGCCGTACCAATTCCAATTGCCATTGAGTTCGATGAACGGCCGGAACAGGATCACGTTGCCCGCGTCGGTCAGCGCATGCAGCGCGGCCGCGTAGGTATCCAACTGCGCATGCCATTGGGCATACGCGGCCGATGTCTTGTCGGTGAGCGTGTGGAAGGCGCTCGCGGGAATCGGTTCGCCGATGGGCTCCCCGGTGCCGTTGAAGCTGAACGTCGGATCGTTCGAATACAGCGACAGCTCCACGAGACCGCCCTTGGACCACCACTGATTCGCCAGCGTGGCGGTGACCCCGGTGGTGTAGGCGTATGATTCGGTGGCGTAATTCAACACCAGCCCGAGAATCGCCGGATTGACGCCCGTCTGGGCGGCAATCCCGCTGATCGGCTGCATGGCTTCCGCGGTGCTGTTTGCGTCGCCATTCCAGATTTCAGCATGTTGACCTGACAGCACTCGCGGGCCCACACCCTTGTTCAGGTTGCCGAGGAGTGACAGCACATCGGCCGCGTTGTTCGAGCTTGAACTCGAGCCTAGAGAGCCGATGATCGTGACGTTGGCCGTGGCGGGTGTGCCGAGCGTCGACGGTGCACTGGGATTCGAGAGGGCAAGAGTGAACGACTTGGTGCCGGAAAACGGATTCGCGTTGCTGACGGCGACCTGAAATATCTTTACCTGCGTGTCACCGTTCACCCAAGTCAAGGTGCCATTAGCGGGGGTGTAATCCGTGCCGCCGACGGCCGTGCCGTCGACGGTTGCGTAGCTCACGTTGACCGCGCCCGAGGAACTCCCCGTGCGGCTGACGAGCACTGTCAAGACTCCGGCGTTCTGCGCCATCGGATAGAACGACGACGACATTTGAAAGGTGCTCGCCGCCGGTGCGCCGCTACCGTAGATCGACGCGACCGCTCCCGTCGGGCTGCCGAGCGTCGCTCCGCCGGTCGGGCTCGACAAGACCACCGCGAAGGTTTTGATGCCGGAGAAGGCCACCGCATTGCTGATGTTCACGGTCACAGTCTTGGATTGCGAGTCGCCATCCGCGAAGGACAGCGTGCCGCTGCTGATCGTGTAATCCGTACCGCCGACGGCCGAGTCGTCGACGGTGGCGTAATTGACGCTGACCGCGCCGCTGGAACCGCCTGTGCGGTTGACGATCATGGTCAGCGTGCCGGCGTCTTGCGGCGTCGCGACGCTCGATGTAGTGATCTGGAAACTGCCGGACGATGTCGCCTCGTCTCCGGTAATGGCCACGGACGCGCTGACGGCCCCGCCGATCACCGCCCCTGCGGTCGGGTTCAACATCTGCACCGTCAGCGATTTGGCGCCGGCGAACGGCGTTGCACTGCTCACCACTACCGGAATGGTCTTGGAGGAAGAGTCTCCATCGGCCCATTGCAGCGTACCGCTCGCTCCCGTGAAATCGACGCCGGCTACGGCGGTGCCGTTCTGCATGAAGTATTCCACGCTGATGGCGCCGCCGGATCCGCCGATGCGATTGACGGTCACATAACCCGTGCCGACGCTCTGCGCGACGGTGTAAGCCGCCGAGCCGAACTGCAGGCTGCCCACGGCGGGTGACGCGGTGCCGGCAATGACGACGGAAGCGCTGCCGGGGTCGCCGATGTCGGCACCGTTGCCGGGATTCGAGAGTCTGATGGTAAAGGCCTTATTGCCCGAGAATGCGGCTCCGCTCTGAATGGGAATCGACAGGATTTTCGCGGAACTATCGCCGTCCGCCCAAACCAGGGTGCCGCTGGTCTTCGCATAGTCCGTTCCTGCCACGGCGGTGCCATCGTAGGTCGAGTAGGCCACGCTGGCTGTGCCCGATGAACTCAGTGCCCGGTTCACGAGTACGGTCAAGGCGCCCGCGTTCTGGGCTATGGGGTAGACCGATGAGGAAAAATAAAAGGTACCGGCAGAGGGTGAGTACGCTCCGACAATCACCGCGGTGGCGCTGCTCGAGGTCGATAACGGCAACCCGGGTACATTCCCCGCCAGCGCCAGGCCAAAAGTCTTGGCTCCGGAAAAGGCAATGCCGCTGATCGGGATCGAGAAAGTCTTGGTGGTGGCGTCGCTGTCGGCCCACGATAGTGTGCCGTTCGTCGCCGTGAAGTCGGTACCCGCAACGGCGGTACCGTTACTCGTCGAGTACGCGACGCTGAGTGGGCCTCTCGCGCCGTCCACACGATTCACCGAGACGAGTAGGGTGTCGGCTGATTGATTCACGTTGTACGTCGCGCTGGCGAACTGTGCCGTGCCTGGGGAATTCGTCGCACCGCCCACGATGGTGACGACGGCACCATCCGGGCTGCCTATTCTTGCGCTGGCGCTCGGATTCGAAAGGGAAACGGTAAACGACTTGTTGCCGGCGAATAACTGTGCTGCGCTAACCGGCACGGTGATGGTTCGGGGAATCGAATCGTTTTCGGCCCAATGCAAAGTGCCGCTGGTGGCCGTGTAATCGGTTCCAGCCACCGCCGTTCCATCGTTGGTCGAGTAGTCGATGCTGACCGCGGTGCTCGGGTCGCCGACTCGTAGCACGGTCAACGCTATCGATCCCGATCCTTGCGCCACCGAGTAATTTGCCGTGGCAAAGGATAATGGATCGCCCTGAATCGGAGGAACCGCGGCCGGGGTTGGCGCCACGGCGCTCGTCGCGGCCTCTGAACCGCCCGCCGTCGCTGAAGTCCCCGACGTTGCCGAAGTTCCGGAAGTGACGGACGTCGCGCCCGAATTGACGCCGGACGAATTCGCGCTGTTGGAAAGACTCGAGCCCCCGGAACACGCCGCCAGAGCCAGCGTCAACATCGCCGTCGCGGCGACATAGAGTCTTGTAAGCTTCCGATTCATGATCATCCCTTTCAATACGACGACGATGGATTCCGAAGCGGACGGGAATCGATCACGCCGCGGGAAGTCCGCCAACTTGGCTGTTAATCAAGACGTTTGAGCGAAGGAAAGATGACCGTTCGATTACATGGACGGCAGGGTGCCTCGGCTGGCCGCGCCTAGGTCGGGCGCACCTAGGCCGCCCGCACCTTAGCCGCGCATGCTGCTACCATTCGAGAGCTCCATGAAGTGTGTCTATCACCCGTCTTATCAGGTGGCGCCGCCGCCCGGACTGGCAAGCGGCGCCGACTTTCCGTTATCGAAGCATCCGCTGCTGCGAGCGCGGCTGCTGGCCGAGGGCGTACTCGGTCCGGATGACTTTCTAGAGCCGGAGCCGCTCGACCGGAAAACCCTCGAGCTGGTGCACACGCCCGAGTATCTGAATCAGTTGGCGACGGCATCGTTGACGGCGGCCGAGCAGCGACGTCTCGGCATGACGTGGTCGGATGCATCGTGGCGGCGGTCGCTGTTGACGACGGGCGGAACGTTGCTGGCTGCGCGCGTGGCACTCGCGCGCGGGTTATCCGGCAATTTGGCCGGAGGTTCACATCATGCGTTTCCCGATCATGGCGAGGGCTTCTGCGCGCTGAACGACGTGGCGATCGCGATCGCCCAACTGCGCGTCGAACGAGCGATCGACCGGGCGCTGATCGTCGATCTGGACGTCCATCAGGGTAATGGCTCCGCCGCTATATTCGAAGAGATCGACGAGGTCTTCACGTTCTCGATGCACGCTGAGCGAAATTATCCATCGCAGAAAATGCGCTCGAACCTCGACGTGTCGCTGCCGGATGGGGTGGGAGACGCGGACTATCTCGGAATGCTCGAGCGACATCTTCCCGAGGTGTTGGACCGGGCGGGCGCCGATCTCGTGTTCTACCTTGCTGGCGTGGACGTGGCGGCCGGCGACCGGTTCGGCAAGCTGGCACTCAGCGACGAGGGCATCCGTCTGCGCGACCGGCAGGTCATCGAGGCCGTGCGCGGTCGCGGTCTACCATTGGTGATCACGTTGGCCGGAGGTTACGCTGCCTCGCGGGATCGAACCGCCGAGCTGCATGCGCATGTATTCCGTGAGGCCGTGCAGTATGAGCGACGCGTGCAGAGCTGATTGCACGCGCCCAGCCGCTCATGAGTCTCGAACTGGGGCAGGGTAAGAATCCACGCGCGATGAAAGAAACCGAGGGGGCTGCGCGCCTACCGCACCGTTCACATGGGGGAGCGGCTACGGTAGGCGAAGGGCGCGAGAAAGACTACGCGGTGGCCATCAGCCCTTTGAGCTTCATGATCGCATTGCTCTCGACCTGGCGCACTCGCTCGGCGGAGATGCCGTACTCGTCGGCCAGTTCGTGCAAGGTGGCCTTGTCGTCGGTCATCCAACGTCGCTTCAAGATGCTACGGCTGCGCTCGTCGAGCTTCTCCAGCGCGATGCTGAGGCGGTCGGTCGAATCCTCCTCCCACTCCTCGCGCTCCACTTCGATGGCGGGATCGGCATTGGTCGCCGGCAGATACATGGCGGGGGAATAGGACTCCTCGTCGTCGCTTTCCGGCGTCGGATCGAAGGACATGTCGCGGGCGGACAGGCGTTGTTCCATCTCGCGTACATCGCTCACGTCGACCCCGAGGTCGCGCGCCACCGCCTGAGTTTCCTCTTCGGAGAGCCAGGCAAGATTCTTCTTCATCTTGCGCAGATTGAAGAATAGCTTGCGCTGCGACTTGGTCGTCGCCACCTTCACCAGACGCCAGTTACGCAGCACGTATTCATGGATCTCCGCGCGGATCCAATGCACCGCGAACGACACCAAGCGCACGCCGACCGTCGGATCGAAACGCTTGACGGCCTTCATCAGACCGACGTTGCCTTCCTGCACCAGGTCGCCCATCGGCAGACCATAGCCCAGGTAGCCGCGGGCGATATGCACCACGAAGCGCAGGTGCGACAGCACCAATTGACGCGCAGCATCGAGATCGGCATCCGAGCGGAAGCGGGTCGCCAAGGCAACCTCCTCTTCCTTCGTCAGCACCGGTATCTGAGACACCCGGTCAATATAAGAATCCAGGCTCCCCACGGGGCCCGCGAACACCAAACCAGTCTTCTTAGCGACTAAGGCGGCAGTCATGTGCGGAAACCTCCAATCAAATCCTAGGTGCCATAATAGCACTCCTACGGTTGGAGTGCTAACGCAGGGCGAAGTTCACCGTTCGTAAAATAACTGTTAAAACAATTACTTGCAATCGACATCAGGTCGGAGCGATGCTGCGAATATGCCGCGTGGCAGCAAGCGAGGAATCTACCCCGTACCGAACCCCATGGTAAAGAAACGGTCTGCGCGCGAACCTATCTAGGGCGCCCCCCAGTTTCAGGTCGCTTTGGCGAGCAGGTCGGTAGTCATCGCAGTTCCGTCTCGCCGTGTTGCGCTGTCGTCATAAAAACATCACGTCGGTGCCGTCAGCGGGCACTAGATTTAGGTGGTAACCGTCTTTGTCGTGCGTGCCGCCCACGCCTTCTTTTCATAACGCAAGGAAACTCATGAACGTTCTGCGCAAACATCCCTTTATCGGTGCGATCTCGCTCGCAGGTCTTGCCCTTGCGTCCCTCGGCGCCTCGGCCGCCATCGTCATTACCGAAGTCGACCCGTATGGCAGCAACTCAGCGGACGGTTATAGCGAGGATTGGTTCGAACTCACCAACACCGGCACTACCGCGCAGAGCATCGCCGGCTGGACTATGGTCGATAATCATGCCGCCTCCAATACGTCGACACCGTATGCCGCCGGTAGCACCCTCTCCATAGGCAACCTGAGCGGCAGCAACAAGACTTTTGGCGCGGCGGCGCTCACGCTCGCGGGCGCTAGCCAGAGCCTTGCGCCGGGCCAATCGGCCATCTTTCTCGAGAGTTCGGCCAGTGCCGCCAATTCGAGTGCCATCATCAGCAGCTTCGAGGCCGCGTGGTTCGGCAGTAGCGCACCCGCCAATTTGGCCGTGGGGACCTACAACGACGGCACCAATTACGGGCTGAGTCAGACGGCCGACATGGTCAATATATTCAACGGCAGCACGTCGAGCGCTGCGCTGATGGCGAGCGTCGCTGTCGGAGCCGATAGCGGTACCCCAATCGCCACCTTTGATAATGCGGCGGGCTTGAACAATGCCACTCTCAGTCAAAAGAGCGTGGTGGGCGTCAACGGTGCCTTTCTGTCCGCCACGGGTCAGGAGATCGGATCGCCAGGCACCGTGAGTCCCGTTCCGCTGCCTCCAACGTCTCTGTTGCTGGCGTCGGGTTTGGCACTCTTTGGGTTGGCAAGCCGCCGTAAACTGCAGGGTATGTCGGCTGTCTGACAGCTGTCTGAGAGAGCCAGAACCACTTCCCGACGGTGAGCACGTCGGGAGCGGTCGCAAGCCTCTCGGGTACGTGGGCTCGATCGTTTAAAAACCGAGTGTTGCCGGATGCCGGAAATCGACATCAGGTTGGCGCAATGCCGCGAATATGCCGCGTGGCCGCAAGCCAGGAACCCACCCAGCCCAACACCACGGCAAACGCTAACACGGCGGCGCCGCGCGTGAATCCAACACCCTCTAGGTGAAACTGACTTCCGTACAGTCCCGCCAGTCGTTCCACGGGCCGGGTCAGTAAACCGATCCCCACCGCGCACAGGATCAGTGCCAACAGGCCGCCGCCCAACCCGTACCAAACCCCGCTGTAGAGAAACGGCCGCCGCGCGAACCCATCGCTGGCGCCCACCAGTTTCATGACTTCGATCTCGGCACGACGATTCAGTATATCGAGCCGTATGGTGTTGCCGATGACCAGCATCACACCCAGGCCCAACAACGCGCCCAGCAGCCACAGCACACGACGTAGGACGTCCATCATGCTCTGCAGGCGCGTGACCCATTGGGTGTCGACTTGCACGGTTTGCACATCCGCCATCGCGGCGATGTCCTTTTGCAGGGCCTGCATCGCTGCGGGGGTGCTGGCTGCCAGGGTCGGTGTCACCACCAGCGTATCGGGCAGCGGATTGTCGTTCAATGCATCCAGCGCGGTGCCGAACCCCGAGACGCTGCGAAATTGCGCCAGTGCTTGATCGGCGCCGATGAATTGCACCGCACTCACATCGGCACGGGCGCGCAATGCTTGCGCGACCGTCTGACTTCGGCCCGGCGGCGCCGTTTTTTTCATATAAACCGAAATGTCGATGGCCTGGTTCCAATGGTCGGTGGCGGCGCGCAGATTCATCAATAACACGGTCAGTAGCAGCGGCAGCACCAGCGCCACGGCGATGACCGCCATGGTCATCGCCGTGGCCAGCGGCGTCTGCACGAGCCGTCCGAGTGAGCCCACCAGGGTCTGCGCGTGACGCTCGAACCAGGTCTGCGCACTCAAGACAATGCTCCCGGGTCGGCGCCCGCGGGCAGCGTGACGCGACCCTCGCCCAAGACGATGCGCCGCACCCCGAATCGGTCGAGCAGGTGAACGTCGTGGGTGGCGATCACGACCGTGACGCCCACGTCGTTGAAACGTTTGAACAGCTGCATGATTTCGAGTGCCAGATCGGGATCGAGATTACCGGTGGGTTCATCGGCGATGAGTAGCCGGGGCCGCGCCACCACGGCCCGGGCGATGCCGACCCGCTGCTGTTCGCCGGTGGATAGTTCCAGGGGCAGACTTTTCTCCTTGGACAGCAAGCCCACTTGATCGAGCGCCGCGCGCACCCGCTTGTCGATTTCACGGCGGGGCACTCCCGCGATGATGAGCGGCAGCGCTACGTTCTCACCGATCGGCCGGTCGTGCAGCAGCTTGTGGTCCTGAAAGACCACGCCGAGCTGGCGGCGAAACTCGGGGATGCCGCGGGGTTTGATGGCGGCCGTGTTCGCATTGCCGACGAACACCTGGCCGCGCGTCGGGCGCTCGATGAGCGCGATGAGCTTCAGAATGCTGCTCTTACCTGCGCCCGAATGACCCGTCAGAAAGGTCATCTCGCCCTCGCCGATCGTGAACGAGACGCCGGACAGCGCCTCGCGACCGTTGGCATAGCGTTTGTGAACCTGCTCGAAGCGGATCACGAACGCTCGTCCGCAGGACCTGTGCCCGACGCATCTGACCCTGCCGCGTCCGACTTCAGGAGCGCTGAGACGAACTCAGAGGCGTTGAACACGCCGAAATCCTCTGGTAGTTCACCCACACCGACGAAGCGGATCGGAATCTTGAGCTTTTGCGCGATGGCGAGCACGACGCCGCCTCGGGCGGTGCCGTCGAGTTTGGTGATGACGAGCCCGGTCACGCCCAGGCCCTTGTTGAACTCCTCGGCTTGCGCGACCGCGTTCTGACCGATGGTGCCGTCGAGCACCAGCAGCACCTCGTGGGGTGCCGTGGGGTCCAGCCGTGCCAGTACGCGCTTGACCTTTTTCAACTCGTCCATGAGGTGAGTCTGGGTGTGCAGACGACCCGCGGTGTCGGCGATCAGCACGTCGATATTGCGCGCCTTCGCGGCCTGCAGCCCGTCGTAGATCACCGCCGCGGGCTCGGCACCGGGCTGTTGCGCGATGATGGGGACCTGGTTGCGCGCGGCCCAGACCTCGAGTTGCTCGCGCGCCGCCGCACGAAAGGTATCGCCGGCGGCAAGCATGACGCTGCGTTTTTCCGCCAACAGCCGATGCGCCAATTTACCGATGGTGGTGGTCTTGCCGGCGCCGTTGATGCCGATCACCAGGATCACGTAGGGTTTGATCCGGGAGTCGATGGCGAGCGGCTGCTCCACCGGCTGCAAGACGTCCAACATGGCGGCGTGCAGCGCCTCGAGCAGCGCACTCACGTCGTTGAGTTCCTTGCGCGCCACCCGCCGGCGCAGCTCATCCAGAATGCGGGTCGTCGCCTCGACACCGACATCCGCCGTGATGAGACGAGTCTCGAGATCGTCGAGGATTGCCGCATCGATCTTGCGGCCGGGCAGCAATTCCTTGAGGTCGGTGGTGAGCCACGCGGGCCCCGTGTTCAGCTTGGCGCGCAGCCGCTTGAAAAAGCCCCGGACGCCGGGTTCTTGGTCATTCATAGGAGTGCAGAGCTTAACAGCACGGGCGGGGTATGATGCCGCCGTGACAACCACCAAGGTCCCGAAACCCGCGCCCCCAGGCCGCAATTCAGTGCGAATCATCGCCGGCGGCTGGCGTGGCCGAAGGGTGAACTTCGCGGACCTGCCCGGTTTGCGGCCGACCCCGGACCGGGTCCGCGAGACCGTGTTCAATTGGGTGCAATTCGCCCTCGCCGACTCGACCTGTCTGGATCTGTTTGCCGGGTCGGGCGCCCTCGGCATCGAGGCCTTGTCGAGGGGCGCGCGTGCGCTGGTGTTCGTCGAGCAGGCGCAGCGCGCGGCGCGCGTGTTACAAGCGGAACTGACGCGACTCGGCGGTGCCGCCCGCTCGCGGGTGGTGGAAATGGGCGCATCGAGATTCCTGCGCACCCCCCGTGAGACCTATGGGGGTCCCTTCGACCTGGTGTTCTTGGACCCTCCCTATCATCAGGAGGCGTTGGTGGAGTACATCCCTTTGCTTGCGGCAGGGGAGTGGGTGAAACCCGGCGGCTTGGTGTACCTCGAGAACGAAAAAGCCGCCGGCGTTCCGAGGCTGCCGTCACATTGGGAGCTGCTGAAATCGAAGTCCGCCGGCGAGGTGGGGTATCATTTGGCACGCGTCAATGCGCGGCCGGCAATCGACATGACAGGCTGATGAATAAAAGAACCGCCGTATATCCGGGAACGTTCGATCCGATCACCAACGGTCATCACGACCTGGTGCGGCGGGCGGCCAGTATTTTCGATCGTTTGGTGGTGGCGGTGGCGGCCAATCCCAACAAGGCGCCGATGTTTTCCCTCGAACAGCGCGTCGATATGGCGCGCCGCGTGCTCTGCGACGTTCATAACGTGGAGGTCAAAGGCTACGTGGGCCTCACCGTCGATTTCGCGCGGCAGAATGGTCTGGCGGTGATCGTGCGCGGGCTGCGCGCCGTGTCGGACTTCGAATTCGAGTTCCAATTGGCTAATATGAGCCGGCATCTGACTCCGGAAATCGAGTCGGTCTTCATGACTCCTCAGGAACAATACACATTCATTTCCTCCACCTTGGTGCGCGAAATTGCGGTGTTGGGCGGCAACGTCTCCGAGTTCGTGCATCCCATCGTCGAGGTCGAGTTAAAGCGGCACCGCAAGCTTTGACGGCTGCGGTGAGGGCGACGGCGCGGCGGCGCCTGATGGCGAACCCATTGGCCGTCGCCACCCTTGGCCTTAGTTTGTTCGTTGGATGGGGTGCTGCGTTGGCCGACCCTGAGGCCGTGCCTCCCGCGACCCGCTCACAGGGGTTCGTACCGGCGCATGCCTCGGTCACCGCGCGGGTTGCTCGGCCGGCGCATGCCGCCGCGCATCAAGGCGCCATAGCCAGCGCGTATCCATTGGCCACCGAGGCCGGACAGGAAGTACTGGCAAAGGGTGGTAACGCGTTCGATGCCGCAGTGGCGGTATCCGCGGCCTTGGGCGTCGTCGAGCCCAGTAGTTCCGGTCTGGGCGGCGGCGGGTTCTACTTGCTGCACCGCCAGTCCGACGGTTTCGAGACCATGCTGGACGCGCGCGAGAAGGCACCGGGCGCCGCGAGCCGCGACATGTACTTGGACAAGGCCGGCAATCCCATCGCGAATGCGTCGACCGACGGGCCTCGGTCCGCGGGGATTCCCGGTGAACCGGCGGCTTTCGACTACCTGGCGCGTCGCTTCGGCAAATTGCCGCTGAAGGTGAGTTTAGCCCCCGCGATTCGCTTGGCGCGCGAGGGGTTCCCTCTCTATGCGCGTCTGCAGGGCGGCATACGTGCGAAGCGCGAGACACTCGCGCGGTCGCCGGATGCGGCGCACGTATTCCTGACGGCTGATGGCGGTGTGCCTGAACTCGGCGCCCTCATCAAGCAGCCCGACTTGGCGAAGACCCTGGAGATCATCGCCGCCCAGGGGGCGAAGGGCTTTTATGGCGGGCGCGTGGCCGAGGCTCTGGTGAACGGCGTGCGGGCGGGCGGCGGCATTTGGACGCTGGCCGATCTGAGCTCTTACCAGGTGATCGAGCGCAAGCCGCTGGAAGGTCACTACCACGGCGCTCGCATCGTCTCCGCTGCGCCGCCGTCATCCGGCGGAGTGGCGGTGATCGATTCGCTCAACATCCTGTCCGGTTACGACCTGCATGCGGTCGATTCGACCACCCGCAAGCACCTCATCATCGAGGCGATGCGTCGTGCGTATCGTGACCGGGCGATCTACCTGGGCGACCCGGATTTCGTGAAAATGCCGTTGCCGCAGCTCATCAGCGTGGATTATGCCGCGGGTCAGCGGACCAGCATTCGCCTGGATAAGGCCATGCCGAGCGCCTTGCTGCCAGGCATCGAGGCGGATAAGGGAGGGCTGCACACCACGCACTTCTCCGTGCTGGATGCGGCCGGGAATCGCGTCGCGTGCACGATTTCCATCAACTTATTCTTCGGTTCGGGTTTCATGGCGCCGCAGACCGGCGTGCTGCTCAACGACACCATGGATGATTTTTCGGTCAAGCCCGGAACGCCGAACGCCTTCGGTCTGGTGGGTAATGCGGCCAATGCCATCGCTCCCAACAAACGCCCGTTGTCGAGCATGTCGCCGAGCTTCGTCGAGACGCCCACGGGTCTGATGATCATCGGCACGCCGGGTGGCAGCTACATCATCAGCATGGTGTTGCTGGGTACGCTCGATTACCTGGATGGCTTGAGCGCGGCGGAGATCGTCAAGGACCCGCGCTATCACCACCAATACCTGCCCGACGTGGTCGAGTACGAAACCGGCGCTATGTCGGTGACCGAGATCAGCCAGCTACGGGCGGAAGGTTACACGCTCCAGGAAGGCGCGCGGCAGTGGGGCAACATGCAGGTCATCACCTGGGATAATGCGACAGGCAAGGTGGAGGCCGCGTCCGATCCACGGGGCGAAGGGGAGGGACTGGTTTATTGAAATGAGTCGGCGGAGTCAATGTTGGCAGGTGGCGCACCAGTACGTGGAACGCTGGCCTTGAATGAATTGCTTCACCGGCGCCCGGCATACCCGGCAAGGTTCACCGCCGCGTTCATACACGAACAACTTCTGGCGAAAGTAGCCCGGCACTCCCTCAGGGTTGACGTAGTCGCGAAGCGTGGTGCCACCAATGTCGATGGCCTCCGCCAGGACCGCCTTGATGGCACACGTCAGAGTGTGCGACTCCGAGCGGGTGAGGCGTCGGGCGGCGCGGCGCGGCGAAATGCCGGCGCGGAACAGGGCTTCGCTCGCGTAAATGTTGCCGACACCCACCACGACCTGGGAATTCATGATGAACTGCTTGATCGCAACGGCGCGCCCGCGGGTGGTGCGATGCAAATAGGCGGGGTCGAAGGCGTCGCTCAAGGGTTCGGGCGCTAGCTTTTTCAGCAGCGCATGCTGCTCGGGGTCGGTGCCGGTCCAGTGCGCGCTGCCGAAGCGCCGCGGGTCATGAAAGCGCAGCACTCGTCCGGAGTCGAGGACGATGTCCCAGTGATCGTGCGGCCTCGGCGCCACGCCGGCATTCAGAATGCGCAGACTGCCGGACATGCCGAGGTGCAGGATCAAGGTGCCGGTGTCGAAACCGATCAGGATGTACTTGGCGCGGCGTTCGACGCGGCGCACGATCTCATCCCGGAGCCTCGATTCGAGATCGTTGGCGATCGGCCAACGCAGGCGGCGGTCGCGTATCACCACCTCGACGACTCGCCGGCCGATCAGAGCGGGAGCGATGCCTCGCCGGGTGGTTTCTACTTCGGGAAGCTCGGGCATGGTGCCGGCCGGATGCCTAACTTAAGGCCGGTACCTCGGGATCGCCCTTGAGTTCGTGATGCCGCCCTCGAATGGTAAGGGCGGCGCTCGCCGGTCTTACTTGATCTTGGATTCTTTGTAAGGGACGTGCTTGCGCACCACCGGATCGAATTTCTTCGTCTCCATCTTGTCCGGATGCAGACGCTTGTTCTTGGTGGTGGTGTAGAAATGACCGGTGCCGGCGGAGGAGATCAGCTTGATTTTGTCGCGCATGCGGGAAACTCCTTAAACCTTGACGCCCTGGGCCCGCAGGTCGGCAACGACCACATCGACACCGCGCTTTTCGATGGTACGCAGGCCGCGGGTGGTCACTCGCAGGCTCACGAAGCGCTTTTCGGATTCGAGCCAGAAGCGGTGGCTATGCAAATTGGGCAGGAAGCGGCGGCGCTTGCGATTATTCGCATGGGAAACCGTATTACCCGTTTTCGGGCCCTTACCCGTGACCTGGCAAACTCGCGACATGGCGTAAACCTTTGAACTTGAACACTGGGGGACAGCCGCGCTTTATACCAGGGCGCGCGAGCGGCGGCAACGGGAAGCTCCCACATGTCTTGGCCAAGCTGCGCGCGTAGGGCCAGGAAGCTAGAAAATACAATATATATTTCAAATACTTAGAGTAAATCTACGCTGCTCAAATGAGGCCGCGTTCGGCGAGCGAGACACTGGTGCCGTCGCCCACGATGATGTGGTCGAGCAGGCGGATGTCGACCAACGCCAACGCCTCCTTGACCCGTTGCGTGATGAGTTCGTCGGCCTGACTGGGTTCGGCGATTCCCGAGGGGTGGTTGTGTGCGACGATGACGGCGGCGCAGTTGCGTTGCAGCGCCAGCTTCACGATCTCGCGGGGGTGCACGCTGGCGCCGTCGATGGTGCCGCGAAACAGTTCCTCGAATTGAATCAGGCGATGCCGCTTGTCCAGGTAAAGGCAGCAGAACACCTCATGCTCCAGGTCGCGCAGCCGCGCGCTGAGAAAATCGCAGGTGGCGCGAGGACTGCCCAGGGAAGGCCCCGTGCGCAGCGATTCGGTGAGCTGCCGACGGGAGATCTCAATCGCGGCCTGCAGCTCGGCGAAACGAGCCGGCCCCAAGCCAGGCTCGGCGCAGAAGCGCCGACGATCCGCCGCCAGCAGCTTGCGCAACGAATGGAAACTCTGGAGCACGTCGCGTGCCACATCGAGGGCGGAGCGACCGGGCGTCCCGGTGCGCAGCAGAATCGCAAGCAGTTCCGCATCGGAGAGCGCGGCCGCGCCCTTCTCGAGAAGCTTCTCCCGCGGTCGTTCGTCGCTCGGCCAGTCCCTGATTGCCATGCCAGCGAGCATGACCGTGCCCGCGGAAGCACACTAGCCGCATATCGAGGGCGAGCGCCGAGTTTCGCGGCCTCGGCCGATGAGCGGGTCGGAGTATTTTTCGCGGCCCGCGCAAGGTCCTAGCAGTCTGTCGGACTCATGGGCGCCGCAGTAGGGGCATCATAAGTCCGACCGGCTAGGACGGGCTTCCGAGATCCCGCGGTCATTGATGGCCAGAACTGCCGAAACCTCGCGCACCGCGTAACGAGGCGGTGAAATCCTCGACCACCTCAAAATCGACATGCACGACGGGAACGATCACCATTTGCGCGATGCGATCGCCGGGCGTGATCGTGAAGGGCGCGGTTCCGCGGTTCCAGCAGGACACCATCAACGGTCCCTGGTAATCGGAATCGATCAGTCCCACGAGGTTGCCGAGGACGATGCCGTTCTTATGGCCGAGACCGGAACGGGGCAGCAATAGCGCCGCCAGTTGCGGATCTTCGACGTAGATCGAAATGCCGGTGGGTATGAGTTCCGCGGCGCCGGGCGCAAGCGTCAACGGCGCGTCGATGCACGCGCGCAGATCCATGCCGGCGGACCCCTCGGTTGCATGCTGGGGCAGCGGAAACTCGCGCCCGATCCGCGGATCGAGGATCCGTAATTTCATCTTGCGTTGCATGGGTCAGCGGCGAATACGCCGGCTCCGGAGGCGGGTGCGGGGATCGGTGGGTGGTGTGGGTCGGCGCTTGCGCGCCCCGCGTCGCGGACTGCCGTCCGTCGGCGGCAGCCGTTCGGCGATGAGCGTCACCAGTGCCCGTGCGACATCGAGCTTCGGGCCACGGTTAATGTTGATTTGACCACCCGGCCAGAGCACGGTGAGGGCGTTGTCATCGCAATCGAATGCGATGCCGTCACCGACCTCGTTCGCCGCGATCATGTCGAGCTTCTTGCGTTTGAGCTTGCCGCGCGCGTTTTCCTCGACATGGTCGGTTTCGGCGGCGAAGCCCACGACAAATGGCCGCTTGGCCATCTCGGCCACCGATTTCACGATGTCCGGGGCGGGTTCGAGGTCGAGCTTCACCGCAACGCCCTGCTTTTTGATCTTCTGTTTGGCCACCGTGACGGGTTGAAAATCGGCGACGGCCGCGGCCGCGATGAACACATCCGCTTCGCCGACATGACGATGCACGGCCGCGTACATGTCGCGTGCGCTCTCCACGTCGATGCGCGTGACGCCTGTGGGCGTTTGCAGCTGAACGGGCCCGCTGACCAGGGTGACATGGGCTCCGGCTTCACGGGCCGCCGCCGCGACGGCGAAGCCCATCTTGCCCGAGCTGCGGTTGGTGAGATACCGCACGGGGTCGAGACGCTCGCGCGTAGGTCCCGCGGTGATCAAGACGTTCAGACCCGCCAACAGGCCGGCATTGATGGGTGGTTCGAGCAGACTTTCGGCGAGCTGCACGGGCTCCCACATTCGCCCGCTACCGATCTCGCCGCAGGCCTGGCTACCGGACGCCGGTCCGAGGATGCGCATCCCGCGGGACACCAGAGTGTCCAGGTTCGCCTGGGTCGCCTTGTTCGCCCACATGATCTTATTCATGGCGGGGGCCAGCACGATCGGTGCCTCGGTTGCCACGCAGAGGGTTGCCAGCAGATCATCGGCACGGCCGCCGGCCAGACGGGCGATGAAATCGGCGCTCGCCGGCGCGATGAGCACCAGCTGCGCCCAGCGTGCGAGCTCGATATGACCCATGGCGGCTTCGGCCGCACCGTCCCATAGGTCGCTACGTACCGGCCGGCCGGAGACGGCCTGGAAGCTCATCGGGGTGATGAACTTCTGGGCCGCGGCGGTCATGACCACCTGAACTTCGGCGCCGCGTTCGATCAAGCGGCGCACCAGGTCCGGGCTCTTGTAGGCGGCGATGCCACCGGTGACCCCTAGCAGAATTCGTGTCTTGAGCGTCAATGGATGCCCTTTAGCTGTTTGAAGCGCGCGATATCGCTCTCGAACTGTTTGGTCATGGCGGCTTGCTCCTCGAGCTTTTCGTGGAGATTTTCCTCTTGAGTGCGGATGTCCGTACCGACTCTCACCAAGTCTTCCGCCACCTGATCGGGCATCGGCGGCGCTTTCGCGTCGCTGTTATAGGGTTTGAAACGCATGCTGGACACGCTCAACTTTTGGAGGCGCCCATTCAGCACCTCGAGAAATTGACCCGTGACCTTCACCTGGTCGGATAGCAGCCCCAGACGCTGGTCACGTAGCCTTTCGATCTCCGACACCGCCCCGTAAGTATTTAGCAGATTGCGGTCGCGGCTCGCGCTTTCTGCGGCATCGAGCTTTTTCTGTTCTTCCGCCGCCACTTGTTCCGCGGATTTCTGTGCCTCGATATGCTCGGTTTCGAGGCCCTGTGAATTGATGACATGCTGTTCCTGTGCGGCATATTCCGGCGGAATGCTGTCGCCGTAGTGCGTGACGCCTTGCTCGTCCACCCATTTATAGAGCTTGCGGCCATTCGAGCCGGCGTCCGCCGTATAGGCCGACATGGCCAGCAGCAACACCGCGCACGCGACCCGGGCAAGATTGTTCAAATGCATTTTCCAATTGGAACCGGCGCCATTGTGAGGTGCGGACAGCCGGTTTTCCAGGGGTCATACCCCATAGCGCTCCCGGTAGGCCTGCATGCCGGTCAGTTCGGTCGTGCGGCCGTGCGCGCGCAAATGCTCCATGAGATCGCCCAGCGTGATGACCGCAATCACGGGGATGCCAAATTGCTGGCCCACCTCCTGGACCGCCGACCGCTGACTCTCGATGCCGCGCTCCTGGCGATCCAGAGCGAGCAATACGCCGCCCGGAATTGCAGCCGCCGCTTGAATGATATCGATGGATTCCCGAATGGCGGTGCCGGCGGTGATGACATCGTCCACGATCAGAACTCGGCCGTGAAGGGGACTGCCGACGATGCTGCCGCCCTCGCCGTGGTCCTTGGCCTCCTTGCGGTTGAACGCAAACGGCGCCGCACGGCCGAGCCGCGCGAGCTCGATGGCGCTCGCCGCGGCCAGCGTGATGCCCTTGTACGCCGGCCCGAACAGCAT
>Ga0116227_10000980_pt1 | contig 60906 bp, 42 predicted proteins | sample S1TSphgellanicum_FD_89693 | JGI IMG/M metagenome (GOLD analysis project Ga0116227, IMG submission 89693) | Host-associated microbial communities from peat moss isolated from Minnesota, USA - S1T2_Fb - Sphagnum magellanicum MG | ecosystem: Host-associated > Plants > Peat moss > Unclassified... | reverse complement strand
TGTTAAACCCCCCTAATAACTTCACCACATTCACATATTCCTAACCCAATTTTTAAATATTGAGACTACTAGCCATGGCCATGTCGGTAGAACTCACATTAATTAACTCTAGAATTGAAGAATCCTAATCTCCTCCTATAGTTAATTATTACATTTTTTACTTATGTAATTGCTAACATTGAATTTGTAAGATTTCATTCTATAAAAAGAACTATTATTATAAAGCAAAGTACTTTTGTAGCGAATTAATGTTTTCTTTCATTAACTGCTATTATCTGAGCTTGATGCAAGGTTTTTACTTCAACAAGGTGAGCCTCTACTTAAATTCCAAAGGAGCTCAATAGATTAGTTCAACAATAGAGTTGTTGGGTTTATCCCCATTGGATTCAAGGAAGGTGAATGTGGGCAAGTTGATTTTGAAATCAAGGAATGTGATTCAATAAGTCATGATGTATCATTAATAAAGGCATTCATATGCTATGTAAGTCTCCATTAACTCCAAAAAATGGTTTATGATTTGCTTTTTGAGTGAAATTCAAACTTGTTTGTGCCACTTAGGTATTTTCTTATTTTTGAACAACAAAATCTATAAATGCAACATAGTTTCTTATTTTAGCAAATTGTGATAAACACACATCTAGTTATGCATGTTAAGTTTATTATTGATGAAGCTTTGGCCTATAAATACTATAAACAAATGCAAATTTGACATTTCCTCAAAAACAAAGTAAATGTCTTTATTTATCTAGAACCTCAATTTGTCAAGGTCAGTAATGCAACACTAATTGAGTTTTTCATCAAAATTTGTTTCAACTTCAATAATATGTTGTTCCAAGGTTTGGACTACAAGTTTAAACTCCCAAAGTTTACCTTTGGTTCCTACTAGCTTGGTTTTGACAATGTTTTTGGATGACGATCTTATTATGAACTTCAACCTCCTTGGCAAATTGCGTTTCGATGATTAGTTTGTTGACACACCACATTGCCTTCATTTCCATTTGAAGCTTATCAACATGGTTTTCTAATTTGTTCATATCAGTGATCATTTGTTAGCCTTTGCCTTAAGTCCAACAATTCCACACACTGAATGGTAATGTGATGTTCTACACCTTTAATTGCACTACAAATTGTCAACATGAAGATAATCAACTTTGGTTTGCAACCTCTATTGATTTTCATTTGTAGGGCAATAAATATTTTGCAATTCCATATGTAGTTCAATAGCTTTTTTTGGCATCTTGTCGAGCTTCAATTGTTGCTTTTTACATGTTCAACAAAATATCATAACTATCAACTACCTTTCTTAGGGCCTAGCCATGATGATGAATCGCTTCAAATAATAAGCCAATCTCCTAATGTCAAATAATAATTCCTTATGAAGACATTTTTCATTTAAAAATTCTACTAAAGAACCAAGATGTCCTAAGAACCTAAACATGGCAAAAATATTAGGCAAAACACAAGAACTGTTTGCCAAAGTGCTTAGCACTAATGGAATTTTTGATAATATTTTTGGAAAGAATCCAAATATTTTTAGATGTCTACCAAAGGAAATAAATCAACCTACAAAAAAGTAAAAGGTTGATTAGTAGAAAAGGAATACCATAACTTGAGTTGGGTGGTTTCATTTTAGTAGGAATTGGTCACATTTGGTACACAAGCATATGCTATTTCTTGTGTTCTAGATTGGAAGGGTCCTTAGGTGATTCCTCATGAGAAATTGAATTGTGATTTTGCAATTTGGTAAACCAAGGATGAATATTTTTTACAAAGTTGAATTGGAACATTTCTTTCAGTGGTGAAAAAGGTTCATTGTTGGGTTTAGCCAAATTACAAAGATTTAGCTCCCTTATTAAAGTTGTTAGGAGTTTTGCAGTTCTATGTCCCTCAACCTTTTTCTTCATGTAATGTAAATATCCTTTGAAATCTTCCTCCCATGGTTTTTCCTTAACTTCGTCATGCTCAAAAGTATTCACATCTTGAGTAGCCTTAATTGTCTTCCCAAGTTGACATCTTGGGATACTTCTTGTTAATGTTTTGACTAATAGTCTTTTCAAAAACCTCTTCCTCCAAATTGATAATGTGTACTACCTAGTCCAATGAGTCATTGATAACTAGAAACTAATACCAAAATATCATTTCCACTACTTAGGCAAGCCCATTGAACCTACAAATGAAAAAACCTATATGAAAGCAAAAATACATAAGGGCAAAGAATGGACAAGAAAAGTTTTCACTTTAAACCATTTCCTTCTTATGATACAACTTGACATTCACAACTACCATGTAGTCTTTGATCTAGTGCTTTTGATTTTGAGTAAAACATTTCAAGTTGCTCTTTGGTAGGTTCAACATTAAAAAGATAATTTGTTCGATGATAGTTATCTCCTTGTGCACCATCAGTTAAATCATTTTCAAGTTGTACTCATGGGCATCATTGATGAATTCATTTTCCAATATAGGTTAGATCTTTCCATGCACATTTTTTTGATTCCCACAACAAAAACTTGATGTGCCCATTTGATAACTATAGTATTGACCCATTTTTGCCACTTGTTTCCATCTCTTTATACAACAATGGTGTTACTATTCATTCTTTTTCTCTTTCTTCTTCTCCTTCCTTAACGTCTATTTATTCTTTTGTTCACTTGCATGTCCTTTCATTTTCTTCTAGGTTATTAAAGGTGTTTTGTCAATCTACTAAGATTATAAATATTTGTGTAGTCTATCAATGTTTGCCCTTGAATATTATATTCATCCACTATTTTTAAATATATATTATTCCCCATTGATAATTCCATTGATGAAATCATAACACAATAACACTTCATGTGATTTGGTGGTTCCATATAGTCTTTTAGTAACAACAATGGTTATAAATATGCAATTGCCTTGAATGGTGATCAAATTAATCTCCCAATCATGGGAAACTTTGGCATCTCTAAGCCAAGATCTACTTAACAACATAGAATAGTGAGCATCCAAAACAATATTTTTAATGATTATAAAAGTGACTATGTAAGGAATTCCATGGGTATGAATTTTCAAATTCCTAATGAGACCCATGGGTTTAGCCATTGTTTGATCTACCATTCTAAGGATGTAAGGTGTTGGTTTGGGATTTGGTAATCCTATTTTTTCCTTTAACTCTTTAGTAATAATGTAAAATGCATAACCTCCATCTAATAAAACATCATTTGTGAAGGTTTTCCCAATCTAAACTTAGATAACTACCATGTGTGGGTCTATAGTTATTAAAGCTATTATAGTATTAGATATAGGAAATTATAGGATTTCTATGGAAAAAAGTTTAGAAGTAACATATTATTTAAGTTTCGGGGCAAGATTGAAATTTTTTCCCAAAGTCAAAGTAAATTTGCTCTCCAAAAGTTTTTTTCCAACCTTTTATACTAACATGTCTCTTTCAACTATGATTTCAGTAGTTGGTCATTCCATATTTTGTGAATTATCAAAGTCAAATTTTGGATGATGACTCTATTAGAGATGAATGGGAGGAACCTACTTCTATGAATCATGAATTATAATTTCACATGATGTGATGGGATGTGTTCCTCTTTTGTCCATGTGGTAATTAATTTGGTCTTGAATGACTCCTTGTCCTTGAATGTTGCATTCTCAAGAACCTTGCCTCTACTAGTGATTACCAATGCCATGTTTATCAAAGATTTGTCCTTTTTTGTCCTTCCATAAGCTACCAAATGACCTTCTTTGTCTTTAAACATTAAACATGACTTGTTGTTTTATGTGGAAAATCATAAATCCTATGGTGTGGTTTATCACAAATGTAACATTGGTAGGCTAGAAAAGATTTTAACTAAACACCATAATTTTGATTTCCTCCTTTGAAGTTTAGTTGGTGTTTGTCTTGTTGTACCAAGACTTCATTTATCAATGACAATTTCTTCCCATTTAGTTTATTGTTCAATGGATTTCAATAACATTTATCCTTCAAATACCTCTTTTTTTTTTCGCAATGTCCACATACTATGTCATTATTTTTTACCTTTAGTAGAGTGATTTTCTTTTTAAGGTGGTTCCAATATTTTTTTATAATCATCATGCACATCTATAATGTTTTGTTAACAAATGACTATGTTACCCAATGTATGGTAAAGATTAAACAAGGTAAAATGCAAATGGTTAGTGAGTTGGTAGGATGAAGACATTCATTAGTTGAGGATTCAAATTACTTTTGGAGGGAAGAACTTAGAATGTAGTTATGGAGGTTGATGAATTATAGGAGATGACTTTTTTTAGACACATAAATTAAGACAATTGTTTGAAATTATAATAAGAGATAGTGAATAATTTAAAGTTTTATTGGGTTTCGAACCATAAATTTTCATGTTTTCCATTTTGGATTTCTACACCTAATATTACAAATGTTTGAGATATTGAATTCTGAGTAAAAAAAGTAGTCGGATATTGATGAAGAAACGTGGAGACAATTTTGAACTAGTATGTTTTTTTAATTAAATTATGAGACCTGACCAATTTATTATTATTATTGATGATAATAGAAAATCTATGAAAAAGAACAATAATTGTAATGAAAAAATTGTGTGAAAATAGTTTATAAAGAAAATCAAAATGGCTAAAACCATAGATTGTGAACCTTGAAAATAATTTTTGAAAATATTATTGTATTGTTTTATTAGTAGGCAAGGAGCAATTTTGGATAGAATCTTCACCTATCAGAGTACCATTTCTTTATGTTGCATAAAAGTATTTCATTTCATCCCTACAGTAGCAATCATTCATAGATATGGCAACAATTTTGTTCTAAGAAAAATCATAAGAAGACTATCATCTACCTCATGATGTAAACAATGTGCCAATTTTAGAATTCATTCATAATATATTTCAACTTTTTCATATGCTTCGTACTTGATGACTTGAACTAGTAAATTTGTTCATCAATTTGAACCTTTTGGTATTACTTACAAAATTTAGTTTCCAAATCATCAAAAACACCATTTAGGTGATTTTGCAATAAACTTTCCCCATATATAAATGTCATTGTCAAGAGTAAAATAAAACAAGTTAAGGATATTTGCATTATTGTGTTTATCATTTGCAATGATTGATTTTTTGAAAACCTGAATCTATGCATCAAGGTCAAATCTTGCAAGGAATGTTATTTTGTGAGTAGCTAAGTGTGAGCATGAACAACAAAGAATATTTAAAATATATTCCATCCATGTCAAAAAAAATTCTTTGACATATTTTGTTAATGTGGATGAAATATTTTATAAAATATTTGAATATTTTGCCATTTCATCAACCTTTCCACGTGGTAGTGTCCACATGGTCATCATCATGTAGTAACCCAAAGGTGAGCCATTGATATAGTTCATGTTCCAGTAATTACTTTCCATTGCATAGTTATAATGGGCTAAAAATTATTGATGAATGTTAAGCTAGCTATTTTATAAGTAATTCTTAATGACACATATATTTCAATTTTATAATGTGACACATGTCACCTTATGTTAACTCTCAATCTTATTTCACAATGCTACATTTGGTTAATGTAAAGTTGTTTAAGCTATGAAATGTCTTTGACATAAGTTAAATGAAAGAATGTAATGGAATGGAGCAATTTTGATTGAATTTGTCACAACCCCTCCCCCTCTAATGCGAGATTTTATTAGACACTTTAAATTTTTACAAGATATTGGAACTATTTTGATGACATATTTTTTATTGTTGTTCTAACCACAACAATTTTGTAGTTGTTATGACTTTTAACCATAAGAGGAGAGGGATAATATAACTTAAGAGCTTAATTATAGATTTGAACAATCACACCTTGTGTTGTTTTTAAAATAAGTGCATTATCCACAAACCCAATTTGAGTTTTAAATTACTCAATTGTAGGGACAAGTGACGTGAATAGCCATTTGAAAACACTTCATTTTTGCACACATTTCCAATTTTGTTAAGGGGAAGACTAAGAAAAGTTGGGGACATGTTAAATTTGAAATGCCTTCCAATGTTGATTCAAAGTTCCACTTTCAAAGTTCCTATCATGCAAGTGATTTCAAACAAGTTATAAGACGCTTGCTATTAATTTAAACTTGTTTCCAAAATCATCCAACTTAAGAAATCAAACAAAATGTCAATTGAAATAGATTCAATTCAACCAAAAATAAATAAATGGTTGGTGTCGAACATGTACAAGGACACAATGCATCATGTTCCATGAATGGTAATGAATTGGGCCCATTTTCTTTGTTATGGAATGACATCATTGAATTTAAAGACAAAAAAAATGTATTCAAAGTCATGATCCAAAAATCATTTAGTAATTTCAAATTATCATCAATGTTATCAAATCATATAAAATCAAGTGGTACATATTAGAAATATATATCTCTCATACATTAATATCTATGATCATTTTGAATATTAATGGACAAAGGTTGTTGTAACAATTTAACAAGATGATGCCAAGCCTTGCATTCCAAAACACCTCTCATTGGAGAATTGAATCATTTGGCTCTTGTTATGTTTTGTTATGTCAATTTTGACTTGCAATTTATTAGTTTATTAGCGATGCGTTATGGTTTTTAAATTTTTTAATCCAAGCACTTGTTCTTCATGATGCATGTTGAAGGATTATGTGTAACACTCTTCAATCACATTCACAAGGCATTCCAATCCTTTTGATTGGAGATGTTCATTTTTTGACAAAGTGGAGATTGGAAGACATAAACCTATAAACACCATGCAACATACAAGAAAGAAAAAAAACATTAACATGCATGATGTTCTTACATTGTTGGATCATGAATAAACTCATGAGTATTGTGATAATGTTTGGCACCCATGCCATGAATTATAACGAGTTACAAAAAACACCAAAACACTCTTACCAAATGCCAATTTTGAAACTTAATGATCATATCAAATACCTAATTACTCAAGTGAAACATCAAAAATCACAATCATTATGTATTCTACAACAAAGAAAAATAAAAGCAACATTATGAATATCACTTCTTGCATACAAATCTAATAAGAACTTGTCTTTGCACATGTTGTCCCAATCGAAATTTCAAGGTTATGTGTGCTCCAAGGGCAATTGAAAAACTTTTATTATTCTCCTTTGAAATTTCATATCCTAGTTCATCTCAATTCATTATGTGAAAGGTAGTTAGCATAGAGAATTTGCACCAATACAAACAACTTTGTGAGGTTGCCAATAGACATAGAACTTCTAACCAATTTGAATTTACAAATAGTTCTATCATTACATTTTTAGTTTAGTAATGAAAGCACATGATCACCAAATCCAATTTAAAAGTGGAACCAAGGGACTAAACATATTTATTGGAGTTCTCCACCCAACCTTAGGACCACAACAAAAAATAAATTGGTCCACCTCCAAGTTCATTCTACTTTTAACTAAAATGAAAATTAGAAATATTTCAATATGAAGCCTTATTATCAATGTATTTTAAAACATTGATGTCATATCTAAGAGAATGAAATGATGAAGGAGGTGAATTTTAAAAAGCCATATGATTAGCTTGAATTGCCACATAATGAAGGTAGGATTGGATTAAATGGACTACAAAGGAACTCCTTATGTGTAGAAACACAAGAGTCCTAGTGAAATATAGAGGATAGGAAGGAAACATATATTTGCAAAACATAATATGGAATTAATCTATTTAAATAAAGAAAAAATATCAAAGAAAAGGAAATTGACAACCTTGCAATTTATTCACAATCCAATATCCCTGTAGGTCATTTCTTGACTAGCAAATTTGGGTTAAGATTGTGGGTGGTGGGTTCTTTTTCAATGAGTTCATTGTCTTCAACAAGAGGTTTGAATGGCTCATTGAAAACCTACAAATATGGTTTTATTGCCAAAATGCCTCATAAGAAACTAGCCTGTTTGGACAATGCTACTTGTAGCACATTTGAAATTAGAATGAGGTTTTATCATGGTCAAAAATCCATGATTGTGGTTTTGAATGTTCATCATATGTATAAGAGTTGAGGTCCACAATTAGAAAGCCTAACACAAAGCAAGCCTCAACAAATTATTGTAATGTGAATGGATGCATCTCCTTGGTGACTATGAAGATGTTCCAAATCTAGAAGTGGTCATAGAGGTTCTACTAGTCCAATTGTGGATCACATCTTCCTTGCACCCCCTAATTCCTTGGTGAATTCAATATTTTCTAAAGGAAGGAAAATTTGAAAAAACTTGGAATGGGGAATCATCTTGCTATAGGTTTAGTAATCTCATAAGAAAAAGTGATCAGCTCACATGCATTTACCAACATTTGCAATCAAATTTATTAGGCCTTGGTTCTTGAGAAATTACTAGGAAATGAAGAGTTGAAGGTTTATGTGATAAAGACCATTGTGTTGTTATTGTTGATTCTTGTTAGTGGAAGAATATTGACAATCACCATTTCATTTTCATCTTGAATTGGTAGCTCTTAAGGAAAGAATGAATCTACTTGAAAACCTTCAAGTCATCCTAAAAAAAAACCAAGGATAATACCCTTATGGGATAAAAAATTTCTACAAAAATGAAAGTTAATTCTACATAGCTATCTAGCTTTTTGTTCCAAAGGGGAATGATGGGAGGAATTAAAACAAGGGGAGTTGAGACATTTCATGAAATGTCTTTAATTAATTATAATCCCAAATTATATTTGTTGGTAATTCAAAAATTCATGAACCACAAAAATGTTATACTAGTTTTTTTCATGTCTTGCCCGCTATCAATGTCATTGCACATATGTGTACCCATCGACACATAACAAAATGTTCTTTTTACCAAACCACAAAAACGTTCTAATGGTTTTCTTGATGTTTTGTTCACTATCAACATCACCACATATGTGTATCCATTCATGCATAACAAGTTGTTCTTGTTACCAATATGACCCACTTTGCACCCATTGAAACAAACATTTTTTTTTTGTTTTATTGTGATGAGACCTTGCACATCACAACATTAATTACACATGTGATAGGATTTTTTATTTTTCACTATGATGAGAACTTCAATGTTACAATTAAAAATATGTGACAACATAAACTTCACATGTGACAAATTTTTTTAAAAAAATATTTAATAACGTTGATCAATATTTCAATTTGAAATGAAATTCAATAGTGCCTTACTAATTTTTGATTAAGAGACCAAAATTTATATTATATTAACCTTGGCTAGCTTATTTTTAGCCTTAATTTACCCTTGGTTAAATTATAAGGTTTAGCCTAGTTTAACCTTAGTTACTTAGGTTTAGATTTGGTTCACCAAGTTTTAGTCAAGTTGTTTAGTTTAAGTTTAACTTAAATTTAGTATTGATTAACCTAAATTTAAACTTGGTTATTTTATTTTAAACTTAAATTTAGTATTGATTCACCTAAATTTAACCTAAGTTTAGTTTTGGTTAACCTAGGTTTAATTTAATTTTAGCCTAGGTATATCCCAAGTTAAATTTAGGTTAATTTATGTTTAGCCAAAACTTAATTTTGGTTAGCCTAGGTTTAAACTACATTAATTTAAATTAACTTAATTAAGTTTAGATAACCTTAGGTTATATTAATTTAGCTTAGGATTATCCAAATGGTTAACCAATGCCCAACCTTTGTTTAATTTAGGTTTAACTTTGATTAACCTATGTTGAGCCTTGGCTAGCCTAGGTTTAATTTTTTTTTAGCCTAACATTTGTTCAAATTTAACTTTGCTTAACCTAGGTTTAATCTAAAAACTCCTAGGTTAACCTAGGTTACTCTAGGTCGGTTTAATTTAGCTTAGGTAGCCATAGGTTTTAATATGTTAATTTTTGATAACCTAAGGAGGTTTGGGTTAGGTTAGGGAGGCCTAAAGCTAGCCTATGGTTAAACTAAATTAACCTAGGTTAACTTAAGTTAGCTTTGGTCAACCTAGGTATTCTAAGTTGTCCTAGGTTTGGCTTATGCAAACTTAAATGGACCTAGGTCATCCCAGGTAACTCATATTAGCCTATATTAACATAGATTATGTTAGGTAGCCTATGTTAGACTATGTTAACCTAGGTTATGTTAGGTAGCCAATCTTAGCCTATGTTAGCTTAGGTTATTGTGTAGAGCTTAAGTTAACCTATATATGTTTATGTTAACTTATGTAGGCTTAGGATAACATAGATTAGTAATAAGTCTATTTAAAGCAATTTAAGTTAGGCCTAAGTTAATTAAACTACATAGGTTTTTTTAATTAGGCGGTACTAAATTATTATTAATACTTTTATTGTGGGTAGTTTTGTTATCGAAAAGAAGTTGTGGTGCAATGGTTAAAAACTTGAACCTTCAAAATGATGGTGAGGGGTTCAAGTTTGCACACATGCACATTAAGTAAATAGCCTAATTGACCTAGGTTCCTTGTGTAAGTAGCCCACATGGGCAAACCTGTCCTTGGGTGGTAACACTAGGAACATTTCAAATAATGGTTAAAGAACCAAAAGTGGACAAATAATTTTCTTGGGCCTTTTCCTTTAAATGCTTTCACAACTATAATTTTTTTTTTTTCATGTTATCCATTTTCATGCCTTAATTCATGGCTTGAAGTTTATTTTGGAAAATATAAAAGTGGAAATTGTAAAAAAATTGTATTCCTAATAGTGATGGGCCCTTCAAGAATCACATTCCTTAACTGTGAAATTTTATAACTAAATTATGCATATTTTATTAATTTATTAATTAAATAATGGCTTCAAAATTACCTTATGAAAAACATACCCAAGAAAATTCTCAAATCATGTTTCAAATTTGTGTTCTTAACCAAAAAGTTCAAGGAAATTTTCAACCAATTACATTCCTAAAATGTTTTTAAAATATAATGAGTATGAACATCAAAATATAAAATATTCTCCAGATTATTGAAATTTCAAAATCTATAGAACCTAATAAATTTACCCATTAAATTTTTTTAATGAAAAGATTTATTTAAATGTTTATATGATTTAAAAAAGTTTGATGGGTCTAATAAAATCAAGGTGCAATATTCCTAGTGATACCACCCAAGGATGGGTTTGCCTACCTAGGCTCCTAATGTAGGCTTGTTTTTTAGCCTAAACAACTTAGGTTAGAATTCTTAAGTTAGGCCTCTTGAGCTAAATTGCTTATCATTATTTGATTAGGTTATTATTATCACATGGCATCAGACAATTAGGCCAAAATTTTAATTGGTTAGCTTTGGGCTACCATGTGGCAACTCATCAATGGGCAATAAGTTTTTTAATACAGCCTAGGTTGCCATGTGGGAATTTCATGTTCAACTTAGTGAAAAGGTGCACTAGTTTAAACATTTTTGTGGCATTTTCTAGTAGTCTACATCATCTATTTTAGGACCTCAAATTTTCCATTTAAAAAATAATAGTTAAATTACTTAGTGAAACATGCCATTGTTTGAAATGACCAAACATGGTTTTATTAAAAATGCCCTAAACTAGTCCTTTTACATTAAAACTAACTAGGTCCAAAAGTAATGGAAATTTTAACTATTATTTTACTAGATTTTGGTAGTGGAAAAAGGACAAGAAGTCTTTTGGTGAATAGAATCCAATAGAATTTTTTTACATTATAGAACTTCTATTTGAAGTTTTGGGCATTCTAGATTCTTATTATTTTGTATTTATTTAGATAGCCCTTGCATAATACCATTCATACAACTCATGTTTGGCAAATCTTCCCAAAATATTTTTTTGGGGAAAAAAAGTCTGACAACCTCAATTTAAATATTTAAAATTTTCAACAATAGGTTATAAGTATGTAAAGTCCAATATAAATTTCAAAGTTATTTTGTGTTTTGACTTACAAGTGATTTTCTAGAATTTTTTTCAAACTATTTTAGAATTTTTTTCAATTGGTGCTTCTTTTAGGAATTAATTAATGTTGAACATGAATTGTAGATATGGTATTTTTTTCATTTACTCAAAATCATTGAGTATGATAGTTTAGATTTGAATTTTCAAATTACCATAATATACTTATGTATTTCATTGAATAGCCTTACTAAGCCCTTCACTTCTCCCTTAGTCCTCCAAATTTCCCCTACAATTTAGTTGGTTCTTCCAAATCTAATCCCCTTAGGCCTTACTTTTAGTGGCAACTATCTTGCCAATTAATACCTTAAAAAAACTATCTAAAATTAGTTAATGTCACCTCCCTTGTAGATCTAAGGAGATAATAGATAAAACCTATTATTGATCATTTTAAAATTTATTGGGTTGCCTTACTATCCTAACTAAGTAACTAGAAAAATAAGATTTAACCTTTAATAATAACCACTTTCAAAAATTAGCAAACCCTTGTACTTGGATGATTGTTAAGATTTTCTTAAAATTGAAAATCTAGACTTAACAAGTTTTTTCAATATATATTTTTTCAACACCTAGATTTGAAAGGGTCTTTGAGAAATCAAATCAAATGCTTGAAACTAACTATCGTTCAAAAAGGTCAAAGAAACATCCAACACACGTTACTTCCCATCCCCACTGATAAATGTGAAATTTGTAACATCATGGAGTGAAGATCAATCAAATGCCACCACATGAGTCAATCAAAGCTAATCATATTTCCCTACTAGCCTTCAACATTGTATCTTGTGCATATTTAAAGTTCCAAACTCAATTCCAAAATACTGTTTATAGGCCATTATATTGCTAATGGTGCTTGTGTTCTTAGATGATGTCACAACATGTCAAGAAATGGCATTAGGCACCTTCCATATTTAGTGATAACGGTGTTGTGTCAATGTACGCATCATGTCTTTCATGATGTATTATGTATATGTAGGGGAAAACACAAGAAGATGCCAAAACATAAAAGAGTTGGAGTGAGGCAACTTCCATGTATATTTATAAGGGCATGTTAATGTAACCATCATGTTCAATTTTTTTGGATATTTAGACACTTTTCATAAGAACACATGTTCATTAAAATGGATGATGAACTATACCACATGTCTCCTAGCCTTATTAATACATGTATAAAAAGTGTGAAATTCCTTGCTTGTAAATGACCATTAACAAGTCCTTTTTTATTGCAACAAAAAAAAGGAGGTAGAAAGGGATGAGGGGATTTATATGAGTGTTTTCCCACATGTATTGCATGGTGTGTAAATTTGATTGGATCACATAGTACACATGGATGTTCACCATTACATAAATCACGTGCATTTTTTTTCTCCAAATAATCATCCAAATTTAATGTGAACTTAAAACATAGTGCTACATCAATCATTTGTGTTGGTGCACATGAAAGACTTCTTTTGTGACTTTATTTTTGCACATGAAAAAGAAATTAGAGATATTCAAAATAAATATGATGTGATATATGATCTTATTCACATATGCTGCATACACCACAAAATTTACAAATATTAATTATGAAATAATAACATGTAATATTGTGAATGTGTAAGGTGCCAATTTTCATTTTAAAGACATATCTAACCATCAATGCCATGTATATTTTCATGTTCAATAAAGTTCTTTCATCTTGTGCTCACTATGCCCAAATGTTAGGCCTTTAATGTTGAAAATATCAAAGAATGTATCAAATAAAGAAGATGTCATTATGGATCAATATTCTTTCTAAAACAATTATACTACCATAAGTGGCCTTTTTATCCTAGGCACCATTTCTTCCTTATTGTCACTCATTTTGGGGTGACCTCGTAAATTAGTAATGAGTTGTCGCTCATTGGGGTCATTGTGGGCATTGGATCAATGACTTGTTTGGTGATTTGTGAAAATGTAAGTTTTTCTTATGCTCATATTATTCCTTATGCTTGAATTTCACATCAAGTTGATTAATTAGTTTCCAACTTGATCAACTTCTAGAAATGCCTTTTATAATTATTTCCACCCCACCTTGTGAAATTATTTAAAAGTCCCAAGCACACATTCAAATTTATTTGGATGTGTTTTAGGCATTTTATTTTGAGCATCAAAATTCACATCCAACCAATATGTTTATGAAGCAATCTTGTGACAATATGCCTTGACCATGTAAGTTATATACCTTTAGGCCATTAACAAAAACTAGGTTCAATACCCATAAAAGCAAATATTATTTGCTTATCAAATGAATGTTTCTCCACTCCAAAATAAAGATGAAATGTTAAATGCAAGTTTGTGGTGGAGTGTATATCTCCCTAATTTTAGTTCAATCTTTTCAAATGATAAAATTAGACATTTACATAAATGAGGTTTGAGGATGATGTTAAATATTTGGAACACACATAACAATAGGTGATGCACCCCTAGGTTTTTCAAGTGGACTTAGGGTAAAAAACTTGATGATTCATGATTTTGTAGTGAAATCCAAACCCAGGGCACACTTTGCAACTCCCATAAAGAAAGATAGTGTGAGAACTACAAAATGGAATTTGGAAAAATTCACGAGCAAAAGTTCAAGGTGAAATCAATTTACTTAGACTAAAAACGAGGATGGTTAGGGCAAATTGGAACCAAAATCATACATGGACGAATCACAAGAAACTAAATTCATAAAAAACACCATGGCCCAAACTTGAGAGAAGTTCACCGTTCTCCTCATAGTATATTTTGTGATTTGTAGTGATGTCTACATCAAAATGCCCAAAGGTCTTAAGACTCCCAAAAAGGAATTGAAAAATTCCCAAATTTGTAAAATTTTTGCAACTTTCACATACAAGTTCTTTAATCAAAGTTGTTAGCTATAAAGGTGTAATCCTTGGAAAGATCTTTCTAACACATATCACAAGCTCCAATTACAGATGATTTTACCCTATTTCCTAGGTTTTGTCAAATTGTTAAATTTTGACTACCAACCATTCTTTTGGTTATAAATTGGCTTTAGATCTCCAAATGGAGAATGTTAACCCCTTTTAATCATTGTATTTCAGAAAAATGGAATGGTCTAAAGGAAGCCAAATTTGGACAAAATTAAAATTTACATTTTCCCCCAAAGATTTGAGACAGTATATATGGACTCCAACTCCCAAAATAAGAAAACAATTTGGGAGTGTTGAGACTTATTCTCTCCCACATTTGTGATAATGTGTTTGAATCCTAGGACACTTTCTTAGCTTGCTCTCTTTTTCATATCTTAGCCTTGGTTGTGAATGCAAAGCTAGGGTAATGACAATAGGTTTATAGATTGGGACATTACCAAAAGTAACTTCGGGTTGGTAGATGTTGAAGTGTAATGGTGGTTTCATCTTTTACAATATTTGCTTCATGATTAGCTCGGGCTTTCAAGAAAAAATTGTAACATGAACTAAACCATGGTAGCATATTAAATAATGACTTAGACCTACTTATAATGCCTAGGTTGATCATAATTGTCTTCCAATTTGTAAACATTTTCTCAATTTATTGTTTTCCTTCTAGATTATGCCTTATTTAAAATTCACCTTCCTTTATCACCCTCAAAGAATTGAATTATTAATAAAAATTATATATTTTTTCATTTCATTTTTAATACAAGGGTTGAACCTTCATCAAATTTCAAGGTTTGGTCCTTAGTGTGAAAGTCATAGGAAAATCCTTAGGCAACCAAAAAAAAACTATCCACCTATATTATGGTTTATTAACCATCTTAATTTCTAACCTTCATATATACTAATGGTTAGATGGTTTAAAGCTCCCACGCTATACTTCGACCAAAGGAACTTGAAATGTTTCATGGAACTAGTTCATGTTTAGGAAAGTTTCACAACAAGTTGCAAACAAAGAAAACAAAAAAATCAATTTAAACATAGTATTGTTTGGGTTTCTAATGAGGGTTCAAAAGGAAACAAGTTTCATTTGGGCTTTGTAGTCCCATAAAATTGCCCTTAATACTTGGGTGACCACAAATTTAGTCACCATTGATATTTCATGCTCACTTTGTGACGAACGTGTCCGAAAATTATTTTTGCACCATTTCTCCAATAATGTTTATGTTTGTTGAATCTAAGATCATGCAAGCATTATTTTTAAACCCTTCATACTTGAAAATGTGTGTAAGGTCCTTGGAGGAGCTTGCATTGGAGACAAAATTTATTTTCCCAAAAGTTACATTGTGGGGTTAGCCAATTTTCAAAGTTCAGTCATGATTGAAGGATGTTGCCTCATGGACAATATGGTGTGAAAAGAACGATAAAGTTTTTCCCAATATGAAATGGTATTCGAGTTAGGTGAACATAAAGTCATACGAAAAGGCACTACCTTAATAACTTTGTTATTCTAACAAAAATTGGGTAAAAATTAGGTAATAGGAGCCACTAGTACCTCGTAAGTTAATTGTGACTAACCTTGATTGAATGATGTGATAGCATGAAGATTGGTCAAAAAATTCTAAGATAATGCTAATCAATGTGCTTATATAATGATTTTACATTGTGTCATATTGCTTTTGAAGCCAAAAAAAAAAAAAGGTTATAAGTTTGAAAAAAGGTTGAAAGGTATTTCAAATATTTATTTGATTATTCTCAAATTTATCCAAATGTTGGATTGATACATTAAGAAGGGCATGATACAAATACCATACAAATTTTCAACATTATTTTAATTGATGAGACTTGTAAAAACATGTCGAAAAAATTGGTGGCCACTAAAGTGACTCCTATTACCTTTTTTCACCCTATATATATATATATATATTTCAAAATCAACTACTTGCAATGCTGAAATTTCTAGTTTTTTTTTGATATTACTATTGATTACCTACCTTAAAGCTTGGTGGCACAATGTGTCTAAATAGTGCAAAATTCTTTTGCATCGTTTTCCCACCTAAATTGTAAGAATTTCAAGATACTTTTATTTATTGTTGAAATGAAAAAAAAGAATATGTATTTATTCTTCTTGCAATGAATCCAATCATTTTTTCCAAAAAAAAAAGAGAAAGGTTCATTTATATTGTGTCGACTTAACATGATTGTGCACTTTTACCAACTAACCTAATTTGTGAAACCACTTTGGTTCCCTTTCACTATGGAGTTACTTCTAGAGGCCATTAAATTGAAAGTTTAATGAGAATATTCCAAGAGACTTCTAAGCAAAATGTAATCCAAGTATCCTTTGAATTCCCCTACTACAAATAATATATTATTTTCCTTTTTCTCCAAATTCAATCAACAAAAAAACCAAAAAATTATATGGAAATTTCACAAATGTTGCAAAATACAAGTTGCCCAATGTCTGGAATTAAATATTCATTGACTTAATCTTCATTTGAAGCTTTTGGTCAAAGTTCATAAAAGTTGTATGTACCAAAATCTCATTCACCTAGTAGATTCATCACCAAAAGTGGATGGGATTATTTGAATTTATATTAAAATATTGTCAAAGGGTGCAAATAGGATAATAAAGGTCAACCCTTCCCACTTAGGTGATTGCTTATAAAATAATGTGTTTGCTTGTTATGATGGTGTGGTAGATTAAGATTGGCTACAAAAGGTGAGTAGAAATCCATGATTTTTACAATGGTAAAAGATATTCATGAAAAAAAAACTATATTATCAAATAAATATGCAAATCATTTTTATACATGATCATGTAATTTTGAAGGCATTTAAGTCTTTTTTTAATGTTAAAAAAAGTGAAAGCATTGGTTATAATGATAAATGTTTTAAAAAAAATTGTATTCATATTAGATTCATTCCAAATTGTTCCACATATTTTTATATATTAGAAACATTGTTATGTAAACATATTAAAAAATTACAACCTGATGATATTCTAATTTGAAATTAAAACATGAACAACCAAACACTAGTTACACGTGTTGTGCCTCTTCTTAATGTGATGGCACCCCCAAATAGTTTGGAAAACAATGCAGTATGATTAATAGCTCTTAGAGACAATATGTGATATGTCACATGTTATGTCTTTGCCTTAAGGAACTATTCCAAAAAGATGATAGTTTGGTAGATAATCAATTGAAAAAGGAGATGTCTAAGTTTTGGAAAAAAAATCATTGAAAATTTCTGAAAATGAAAGGAAATTATAAAAAAACTTCATATTCAAAAATTCACATGCTAAAATAAGAATTTGAATATCAAACCAAACATACCCAAAAGCCAATATAAAATCATTCCAACAAATGTGTGCAAAAATTGGCAACACCTTATAGTGATTTGTGAAATTGCATCCAAAAGTGTTAACAAATTGTTTCTATCTTAAACATCACGATAGAAAATTGATTGGTGAATCTATATAAATTAAGGTGTTGTTTGCAACATTGTTATTTGGTTTATAGTAAACACCTTAATGTTGAACCATACAAAAATAAACAGATAAAAATGCAAATTACAATGTACAAAAGAAAACTTTGAAATTGATAAAATGAGTGAATTAGTGAGAAGGATGAATTCACAATGGCTTTGAATGTAAAAAATGACACATTCCCCATGATAAAACAATGCCTTTTGATATTTTATTTTGGTATATTCAACTAATTTACTACCAATTAATTTGTGGTTGAACTTTTAAAATGTCATTGGGCATGAAATAACCAAACCAACATTTTTTTATAAACACGATATAGAAAACACACTAATTGAAATGAGCGATTTGATCAACTTTTATTAGCAATTAACCCAACCTAGAATCCATTTCAAGCACCAATGGACCACTTGACATTAATTGTTGGACTACCATAATTTCCATGTTTTTTATATCAACTTATAGTGGGACGATTGCATGCAACATCCAAAAATTCTTAGTACTTATTTTGTATTGAATAAATTTTAGTTTGATTTCACCATTGGAATTATCTACCATGGTGAAAATTTATGGGAATCAAATAGTATATATATATGAAGAATGTGTAAAATCTTGGGGGAATAATGTGAAGCATTTTGTTGAAGTGCATAGGGACAAATTAAGACTTGCTATGAATGTATAATCAAGTTTTTGGAAACATAATACCATTTTTTGTTTTTTCCCTTATGAATGACCTAGCATTTTAAGATTTTTTTCTTATAAATGAATCTAAACATTTAGAACAAATGTAATGTGCAACAAGAAACAAAGATATTTCATCATGTGCACAAAGTAGTGTGGCTCTCAAACATAATCCTAGTAAGGTTTTGGTCACCTCAACATCTTTGACATTTCAAGCGTCAATTCAAGCTTAGCTCCCAATTTTAAGGATGAATGTCAAGCCACACATATTGTACCAAAATATTGAATTTAAGATTCTGAAATTTACAAGGTCAAAAATATTGAACAAATTGGTTTTTTGTGATAATTATCAAAGGCAATGTACACAAGCTTGTAGCTGAAATACATTTTGACATTAGTTCAAATTAACATAATTTAGAATATCTTCCTTAAAACTCTACCTAGAAATGGGCTCCAAAGAAATGTAACCCAATGTCACAAAGTTTTATGTCACCATTCTAGCACATATGTAGCATGTATCCCCAATCTTCTTATCATAACATCCTTAGTATAGTGTATAATAATTGTATTGCAATGTTTGCTTATGCCATTGTGTTCAAGTGTGAAGGGATAATTGCTTGTCAATTTTTTTGTGACATAAGCAACGATCTCCTTATTGATTCATGTGTATCATTAATTAGAGTTCAATTAAATTGTTTTATGCCTAGTCATATTGCAAGTGTTTTCAATGTCCTTGAAACATTATGTTAAAAAATAAATTCTATATTAGCAAAATTTCAAATGCATGATATCATATTTGAAAAACACATAGTTATAAGATTCACCAATGGAAAACTCATTTAGATGACATAAGGCTACAAATGTTGAGCATGCAAATAGGAATTTATTAAGAGTTGATGTTGGTTCCCATATGCATATTCATCATAGATTTTTTTTGCATTGTCATCTTGCAAAATTTTCAATCCTTCCAACATATTAATTTTGGCCATGTTTTTAAGCATTGCCAAATAACTATTTGATCCAATCCATGATACGGCAAAGTGAGATTTTAATTCTTTTCCTTATCACTAATAATCAAATTGGTGATCACAATTTGCTTCAAATACCACTAATAAAACAATTTTGATTCCAATTAATATAGTTCATATTTTGCAAACTTTTACCATAGAAATAATTCCATTACTAATCTAATATTGTAATTGTTCTTATTACATCTAGTTGTGATGTTCTTGTAACTTAGCTTGACTCATGCATAAAATAAATGATTTTCCAATTTGGGGAGGTAGAACACATGTTTAAAAACTCGATTAAGCTCATTGTCCACTAACAATATTTTGGATATCAATAACTCTTTTAAAATATGAAATCCATATCTTTCAATCATCAGTAACAATTAAACATCCATGGAAATTGTTGGGCGTTTTAGTTTTAATTCTTTTATAAACTAGGTCTTAGATTTATAAATTAGACCGAACTTATACCTTAAACCCTAAAGCTAATGCTATTTAATATCATTTTAAATAAATAAATAAATTCAAGGAATCATCAATATATTTATGGTATACATAATATAACAAAGCTTGTTTTTGTTTTAAATTGCACTAGTTTATAGTTTGAATTTATTAAAAAAATGAGTCACCTCACATTACTTGTCATTTTCCATTTGAAATTGATTCTTTGTCAAAAATTTAATTTATCACATATTTATACCTTGACAAAAACCCATTTGTGATATGATAATTATCAAACTTTTCACATGGTTCATAAAACTAGTCCATTTGTATCAAATCACAATGTTAGTAGATATTACAAATTTCATAAATATTAAGAATAATTTCAATCATTTTTGGAGTATATATACATTTTTAATACATAGTTACAAACATCTTCTTCACAAAAATATATTTTAACATCACATCACGTGAAATAAAAAATAATGTAGTTTTTTTAGCATTTGATTTTTTGAATGTTTTGGCCTATCATAGTATGCAAAACATTGTGAAAATCTTTATTAAAAATGATGTTATTGAAGTTTAAACATGGGCATCCTTGAAAAATAGTACAATGCGACTACATTATTGAACCCCCCATAATGCGCTTTCACATAGAATCAAATAATGAATAATAGATTTGTGTATCAAAAAATTTCCTCACTATATTCAAGGTTACATCCTTCAACAATAGTGAAATTGTAAATGATTTGACAAGCTAGAATATAATTGCCCCAATCAACAAATAAGGGATGAATATATTTAGGGGTAGAATAAAAATGATTGTAGTTTAGACACTTGTTTGATATATTGCTTCTCCCAAATTGAGTTTTAAAAAAAATTCCAATGTATTTAATTGATAACCCTTAAAAAAAACATGATTTGGTTCCATTACTTGCTTAAAGAACTAGTGTTTAAAAAATATGTTTACCCTTTAATGCCATTTTATTCATATGTGACCATCAAATTAATTGTGAAAGGAGGAAATTTTTCTAAATGCATAATGGTTAACATAAGTGGAGTGGTGGGGGCATTGGTTTTGTGGTGATGTTTAGTGTGGTAGAAGTGTTCAAAGTGGTGGCAATGTCATGATGTTTATAGGTGGCAACCCAAGGTAATGGAAGGAGGTAACGAAGCAACCTTCATTACCTCCTTCAATTACATTGGAATGTCATGTTGAGAGGCAAGCAACGTGTGACTATTCCCTCAAGCATGAATTGAACTATGCATATCCCAAAAACTAGGCTTCATGTACATGGATGACAAGCTCAAGTGAGTAGATATCGAACTCACCACATCATACATTACAATCATATTGACTTGCATTTTACATGGAACAAAGTTGTATTTCAATCAAATGAAAAGTTGGTGTATTTCAATGAAATGAACTCTTTGTAATTGTGGCCTTCTATGTTGGTACTGAGACTTGAGTATTGCTCCCAAGGGGTGGGGAACATGGACACAAAGCAAACACAAACAACCATGTCAATGTGTCTTCATGCTTATCTTTGAAGCGCCTCCAAGGTTGTGTGCCTTCTTGTGAGTTCTTGCCATTCATTAGAAGGTCAAGCCCTGAGACTCATGTACTGTCATGCATGTCTAGTTATGAAGTGATCAGTTTTGAATCACCAACATCGCAAACTGTACTAGTGATAAGAACTTATCACTTGCGTCTAAAATCTTAGTTTGAAATCTCAATTCTAGTGATATAAATTCACAAACAATGTGTGAAGTTGAGTGCTCCTAGTCTGCACTTGAACAGGTTCTCTGAAACTGGGAAGTAGGTTTGCACTTGGGGATATCTAATTAAAATGTTTAGGGCAGTTGGGATATCAATGGTTCCCATTCCCCAATTCCAAATTCAACCCACTAAGGGATAAGTGGTCATACTATTAAAAATTTATTATCTAGACATGTGTTTTACTCTTACAGAGTCCTATTTAAATGACAAGCAAGGCGACAAGGCCAAAATGGTTTCAATACTTGAAAAAATCCTCCAATTTACCGACCTTAAATTTTCTTGTCTACCCAATAAACTTGATGCAGAACCCAAAGAGATTCATATCACATGCCCCATGTTTAGTAAAGACATATGCTTAGTCATTGCATCTCTTGCTCAACAACCCAGTTTTCGCACGTCATGTGAACACAATCTCTACAGTATCAAATCTTGGGTTGTACTTAATAAGCATTCGCTTCCATTCCTGTAATTGTCCACGAGTATGACATGCTAATTTCCTGGACATACCCCATGTATTGCTACCAAGAATGATTTTGCTGTTGCCTGCTTAGGGAAGATTTTGGGGCTTAGAGAGCACAACATGAGAATAAGAAAAGGATCTTCCAAAAGATTGCCACTTAAAGCTTTGACATAAGTGATAAATGTATATACATACTGACAGTTGTTTCGTAACACAATATTTTACCGAGCCAAATTCACAAAGCTAAAGCTTCAGGGCAACATACAACTATGACAGATGAACAAACAATTATACAACAAAAATCTGCATTCTGAGTTGCTGACCCATTTCCAGAGGAAATATCAGGTTGGCACTCGAGACTAGGTTATGGAAAAAATAGTATCCTCATTGAAGCTGCAACAAGCTTGTGAGGGTAAAGCTGCATTTCACTTTAGCATCTAGCTGAAGAATTACTGAAAAGAGGCTAAAACTTGACTCTGCATATACATGCAAGAAATTTGTTGCTGCAGAAAGGAGTGTAAACCAAATGGTACCTCAAAGCACCTCATCAATGTGCTAAACATTGTTGACATGCTGGTTCATATACCTGTGTCAGTTAGAAGGGGCTGCAATCATTCCAACCCACCCTCATGAGAATGTTCCTTTCATGATGCTATGTAGAGGAGAGGGGAAGGCCCGGAGGCCCTACCCTTCTCTAGGGTAAAAATTTGCTCTCATTTTCAGAGGCAATGTGCTTCCACTGGGGAAGAATTCTTCCATTTCATAAGATCCTGGAAGATTGTTGCTGAGTTCTCATGCCTCACAATAGTGGTCGTCTAAGTACACTACAAAATTTAGGGCAGGTTTTTATGCTCTCAAATCCTCCTGTGGAATGTGGAACTTCAAACAGAGCTCAAACAACTTTGGTGAGCACTCTCAGCATCTAGCATTGCATCACATTTAGAATCATGAGACTTCCCACAAGGTTGGAGCAAATGTAGCTGGGAGCTGAGTCAGTCAGTTTGTTAATCCTCTGACATCCATCATGCTTCACAAGACTTGGATCCAGAAAGAGTCTAATGGGGAAATCTCTCATGAAGAATTTCCTTGGGCATCTTTCCATCACCTGGTTCCTAGTTCATCATCACCCATCTGCTGCAGAAAACTTGGCATGTCAGGAAACTAGAAATTTTATTACATTTGAGAACGAAAATTTGTAGATGCAAAATGTCACGTAGTCTGCCAAATTTTAGGTTTTCTCTTCAGTTCACATTGACATACAATCTATGTTTTAGGTGGCAGAAAAAAACTTAGCAGTTCCCAATGAAATACCAAACCAGCTAGCAATTGACTTCAACAAGCATTCAGATCACAAGACAGATGAGATAGATCCGCATCATGGCATGAGTATTGCCCATTCCATGTTTCAGTGATTCTTTTTTGTGGTGAATTTTTGTTGCATTCTGGCAACCTCAAAACATAAAAAAGAACATTTATGTCACAAATTCCCTGTTTGTTTATAAAAGATTCATCAATTCTCAAGAAAAAAAAGTGTTTTGGGAGAAAATTTCGCCAAATTTCCACTGAGTTTTTGGTTTGGGTTTTTCACCAATTTTCTTCTGTTTTGACAGTTTTCTAAAAGCCTGTCACCAACTAATGTTAAATCTTTGTTGCCAGAATACTAATCTTAAATCTTTGTTGGGATGCTCCTAATGAAGTGACATCAGAAAATTGCAAAACACACACACACACACACACACACTACACTCCATCTCTACTCAAGGCTGACATGCCCACATGGTTCAGTCCAGTTTTCTGCAACATCAAAACCAAAGATTTATCAAGAAACTTCCTACGCAACAAAAAAAACCACAAACTAAATGGTTCTCAGGACTTTTGTCTATCTAGTACCCTGATGTTGTGAACCAAAGATTCTTGAGTCACCATGAAGAGAACCGTCCCACCACCCAAGCTACAAAACATCCAAAGTCTTGTTGTTACAAGTTCCTTGCAATTTTACATGGGCCAGCCACATTGCATAAGATATGCGACAATTGAGTACTAGTTTCACTATGGCAACACTTAAACATATATCTTGACATTTTTACATTTTATTTAGAAGAGTAGTGCTAAAGTTGGGCTCTTGCTTTGTATCTTTAGGCATTTTACTATCATTTTGTTTGTCTTCCTCATCGATCTATTAAGGAAGGTAGTTTGTTTGTTTTGTTTGTCATGTTAAATTTCATTGTCGTTCATAGAAGAAGTACCCAAAGGATAGAATAAAATCATTTTCACATTTTTGAAATTTGAAGCTATTTTTAACAATGGAAATAGCTTTTAAAAAACATGACACATTCTCTTAAAGCATTTGATGTGTTCATTTTGAGGGCACCCAATCAATTCCTCCTTTTCAAAATAACTCCAAATATTTCATATGCACTTTTAAAAAATAAATTACAACACTAAAACCAAATTTATTACTTTATGAATGCCCCATTAAAACATTATCACATCCATTCAAATTTTAGGAATTAGTATCAAAGATAACTTTAGAATGCATATATGATTCATCAATTCACCAGTCCTTGTTAAATCAACACAATAAGTTCTTTATTGCTAAGGCATTTGTTGGTGATCATTGGCTTTTTTTTAATATAATGGTTAATTTTTGCCCCATGGTGACAAACACACATTAATTAAGAGCATATTCTCAAGAGAATTCACCATCATATATATTAATTCACTACGTTCATCCGTCTGTCTATAAAACCTAATCTCCCCAACAACATGACAGTTATTACCACTATTTTCTAGGGCAATTAATTGTGGTAAATAATAATAAAAAAGAATTTTTTACCTGTCTGTTTGTAAAACCTGATCTCCCCAACAACATGACAGTTATTATCATTACTTTCTAGGGCAGTTAATTGTGGTAAATAATTAAAAAAAAGAATTTTTTATCGTGGTTGGAGGATCGTGATGCCATGTCTCAGAGAACCACCCTGAGAGCCGCCGGTCATCATTTTCACTTCCGTTTTTGTTGGCTTCGCAACTGGTTGTTTGGGATGTTTGAGAACCACGGCCCGCATATCCTTGAGAATCGGGTATCAGCTGGTTGTTTTGATTGAGAACCGCAGTGGGCAAATAAAATCCAGAACTAGTGGGCAATCAATCAAGTGTATCCAAATTTCTGGAAAATTTCCCAACCGGTTATTTGGAATCAATTTGAGAACCAAAGTGGGGGGGGGGGGGGGGGCAGGCAAAACCTTCAAAGTACACACATTTAATTGAGAATACATTTAATTGAAAACCGCTGTGAGAACTTCCAGTCATCAGACATTCGCGGATTGCAGCCAGGGCAGCCGCTGCGGGGGGCCGGGCGAGGTGTCACGGGTGGTTGGAGTGGCGTAGCCACGGGTGTCCGAAGGTCACGGGTACCACTAGTTAAAAATTAAATTACAAAACATTTGTCAATTTAAAACCTAAGTTCTAAATAGGTCATTTGAAAATAACAAGAAGTTTCAAAAAGTGAAAAATGAACATTGTCCACATACATGTCACCCATTTAATGCTCTATTTCTCTTGGAATGCTTGCTACTCGATATTACAATAGAAATTATATAATTTATTTTATTGAAAAAAAACCATGTTGGTGATGCTTGAAACACATCAAATATTAGTGCATTTCTAATCCTAAAGTAGAAAAGCTACAAGCAAGGCCCTTTGAAAGTATTTATGCATAATATAGAAGTGAGATATGGTGGTGATACCCAAGTGAGAACAAGAGGTAATGTTTTTTGCATATAATAAATAGAGCAAAGTTATTATGCAAGTTATTAAATTTTGCAAATTATTACAAGTTATAATGGGGTTGCAAATCAACTAGTGAAATCCAATTTGCAATTAATCGCTTATTGATAATTTGTGGATGTGATTTCTAATGCACCATGCCTTTTCATGAATTGGAGGCAATCACCATACTTTGAAAATATAAACACATATTTGGACACATATAAAGCACCCTCTAAGTCACATTCAAGAGGATGAAACATGGGCACATTAAAAGTGAAAGGCAACAATATATTATCATGAGATCACATTTTACTTCCTTTCACTCACGATTTTGACCAATCATTTTCAGCTAATACACTTAACACACCCAAAACTACCATTTCAATTTAAAACTCAAAACATGAAGAAACCTCTAGTAGTACAATCCCTATCCTCATTGTGTGAGATGGCTAGAAAATTCATTCCACATTTTTGAATTCCTTGTTCTTTATAGGATTGATGGTTTTAAACACAATTCATTCCTACTAAAAGTGACATCAAATTGAATGCTTTCATTTGTTTTTGCTCCTTAACCCTTCATTGACTTTTGATCAAAACAGTCCCAAGTAGAGGGAGGGAGCTACAACCAAATAGTCACGTAGGCCACAATTATGTAGTCATGTAAAATGTTGGCATTTTAAAAATCTGATTTGGTAGAGTTTATAGGGGTTTCAAGTTGAAATCTTTTGGTTTTAGAAAAAAACCAAAATTTGATTGAGAAATTCTCACTATTAAAAATGAAATTCTACAAACAACTTTCAAATCTTCATCTTTTGGAAAATTCGATTGAATTATCATCTTTCATTGACAATGGGCTACTTAAGGGTTACCTAGGGCTAGATAAGGACCTATCTAGAGGTTACCAAGGGGTAGCTAAGAAGTCTTTTAGAGGAAGATTACAGGATACCCTTGGGATACCTAAGGAGGGGGGGTACTTAAATAACCTAGGGGGCTATTTAAGGATTACCTATAGATCACCTAGAGGCCTACCTAGGTTATGGACTATCAAAAAGCCAACGTAAGGAATTATAGAGGGACTATTTAAGGTGTTACATATTGGTTACCTAAGACTTTCTTAAATTAGGGGATATTTAAAGACTATTTAAATGTTTACATAGGGTTTACAAAAGAGCTATGACTTAGTTTTAAGTAGCCCTTATGTAACTCCTTAAGAAGCCTCTAGGTAGCTCCTTATGTAGGTTTTATCTAGTCCATTTTTGCACTATGAATTAGCTGTAGGCACACCCCTACATAACCCTTAGGTATCCATGAACCTAAGAAATCCCTAGTTAATTCCATAAATAGGCTCTTTGTAGTCCTCTAAGTAGTCCTTAAGTATCTCATAACTTAAGTAGACACCTAGGTGTCTCCCTAGGAATTTACATAGGGGAATAAGCCCTAGGTATTCCTAGGTAGCCTTCTAAATAACTTCTAAATATCTCCTAACCTAAGAAATCCCTAGTTAGCTTCACAAGTAGACTCTATGTAACTCCCTAAGTAGGTAAGGATTAGGTATCCTATAACCTCAGTAAGTCTTTAGGTGTCTCACTAGATAGTTCCTAAATAACTCCTAAGTAGCTTTTAGGTATCCCATAATCTAAGTAGGTCCCTAAATGTTTCTTGAAATAATCCTTAAGTAGGATTCTAGGTAGGCCTTATGTTACTCCCTATTTAACTTTTGATAGATCCTAAGTAGGCTTTATGTAACTTCTTGAGTAGTCCTTAGGTATCCCATAACCTAGGTAAGCTCCTAGTTATTTTCATAGATAATCCTAGGTAAGCCCTTAAATAATCCTTAAATATTCCATAACCTAGGTAGGCCCTTAAGTGTTTTTTTGGTAATCCTTATGTTGTCTTTTAATAGGCTTTTTGTAACTTCTTATGTAAGCTTTTGATAGCCTTATCCTAGATATCCTCCTAGGTAAGACTATATAACCCCTTCTTGCACTATGAATCAACTCTAGGTAGTCCCCTAAGTAAAGCCCTAATTATTCCAAAACTTAGAAAATATCTAGCTAGCCTTTGACATAAAGTTTGTGTAGTAATCCCTTAAGTACCCCTAGGTATCCTGTAACATAGGCAAGCTCTTAGGTAAACATATAAGACAAGACAAAACATAAGGGATAAGAGGAAACTCAAATCATTTTGAGTGGAGGAGAAAATTTAACCTTCTCTATATGTTCACTTGACACATTTCCATCTTACAATTTGACAATTTTTTTTAGTTTTAGTGAAACTTAGGATTTTGCTCTTGGGTTTTTCAGTCTTTGCAGATAACTTCAATGTATGAACTCAACCCTCTCCAATATCATGGTTTTCTCTATCATGGTTTAGACAAGTAAATAACTCCATAGGTGTGACTTTTGGTGTACCTGCACACCTTGAGGGATTTCCAATGGCATGAAGAGCACACACCCAATTTCCCTAAGATTTTAACTCTTGATGGTTATCGAATTTTTAGTGATAAAAAATCCCCCAAAGTTCAATAACTCTTACATTTGTAGGCATGAACTATAAACATTACAAAATCACATTACTGCACTACTACTCATCAAGGGCATTAACAATATCAACAACACAACCAAGGCATCCCGTGGTTTGCAATTCTCAACCAATGTTTTCTTCTTGTGGTGAATTTTCACTACTTGGGAGACCAAGAAAAAAAGGGGCAGGTCATCATACAAAGGATCTTTTGGGGAAAAATCCCCCATAGAGAAAGCATCATATTTCAAGGAATTGACTCTTGGAAACCACAAAACTTAGACCATAGGTTTAAGGTTCTGAAAATGCAAGTATGTGAAGCAATAGGAAATGTGAGTATCCCATCATTCATTTAGGTCATCACTCACAATATCGGTCGTCACCCAATTGAAAAGATTATGGGATAAATACTAATTGATCAATAATTGTGACTAATAATATATTGCTAATTGTAATCATTGTTACACCGGGTCTTCCGAGAGACTGGAGCAAACTCCACAACCACAAGTCTTGTTCCAAGTTCATCCCCGTGTTGGACAAAGTATCAGCAAGGATACAAGGTCCTCATCCTTGCTGATGTAGAAAGAAATGTATATCACATAATGGTCATGTTTTGAGGGCACCCATTGACCCTCAAAACAACAATGAAACTAGAATGGTTGGTGAATCTGAAATGAAGCAAAATAAAATACGTATTGAAGGCTGACATGATTTCACCTGTAGATCACACTCGATATCTGGTATACAAAAAGAATCAATTTAATCTCTTAACATCTGCAAGAAGAGTTTAATTATTATTTTTTGAGACAGTTATGGTGCCTGCTCCCCAAATCAAGTCCAGCATGTCTCAGAGTGTACAGACTGTGAATAAAATGCTGCAGCTCCTTCCCTGCATTTACAGTTCACACCCACTAAAATATTTAGTATATGGCATTGAAGGAGAGCTGGTTTCTTGTCACACAAGCCAACAAATTCTCCAAGTAGAGTGGTGTGCTTCCAAACTGTAAAGAACCACTGAGATTTTCCCTTTGTATTTTACCCATTGCTTCTCAGCGTACCCTTGCACGGGATCTTATGACCTGCGTAAGATCCCACTGACCAGTCAACAGGACCTTATGAATTTTGGAAGCATCCTGTTTTCAAAATTTCTCACCAGTTTCTTTACACAAGTGAAGGGTCTGCTTTTAAACCCTTTTGGGAATTTCGGCCCCACCAAATTTCAGCCTTATGATGGGAGCCTCAATTTCCAGAAGGGTCTAAGAGCAAACCCTTCTCCTATACTTGAATCATACTAGTGCGACCCAATACCAGGACCAGGCAGGTAAGAAAAATTCCATCAATAATGAAGGAGGCTCAATACGATTGCTACTTACTTGATGTTTGGTGCTGAACAATTGAAGACCCAGCACCCCCCAAAAAAAATCATTATTTTCACAAATTGAAATGTGCTATGGATCAATGAGCATTGTGATGGAAAGGTTTCTTCAATCTCCAATGAGTGCTGCCACGCACAATCTCAGCACCATCAACTTGTAGACGAAGCAAGTGTGTAAATTGCAATGGACCAATGCGATTTGCATTGCTGATCTCCTGCAATGCTGATGACAATGTCGCACCACTGGGAAAAGGGGCAGTTCTTTCTTCACCATTGACTGCTGCAGTGTCATTCATTTCCACTTCTGCTTCAATGTTATGAGCCTGTGCAGTTGATGACTCTGTACTTGTCATTGACTGCACAACATCAGACTGGCTACACTCTCTCCTGTATTCAAGGATCAGAGTTTCCAGTTCATGGCCTTCCTGAATTGCATTTGGAATACTCTGCAAAAATAACAAATTCATTGAGTAAGAAGCAATTAATTAGCACATGATTGTGCTGACCTTCAGTTACTCAGCTCCTTATTGCACAGCCAAAACCAAAACCAATTCACTAGTTAAATCCATTTTCTAGAAACTCTTGATGTCACATATCTAAAGCACCCATATGGACAGAGCATGGTTCCCTCATGCTTGAAATCAAACTTCAGAACAAATCTTCTCTCATTGGTAGGTACCACTCCTTCCCTGAGGTAGGCAGATTCTAACCTCCATCATCCACCCGATGTACTTCACATTGTTAACATGCTGGTTCATGTCCAAATCACTTCGTTTCGGCTGCAGCAAAGAAACTACTGAGAATGAGAGATAAGCAATACCATTCTGTCCTTCACTCTAGATCCTTCAAGGATATCTGTATTTTCATCAAGATGATTTGAAACAACAACAAAGAAGAAAAAAGAGTTGTGCAAATGGGAAAAAAAATGAATGTTCATACTGTCAATCCAGAGCGGACAAGCTGTGCAGAGTCATCAAGCTTTTTAATCTTCTGTGTCACTAAATTGTTTTCTTTGATTGCTGATCGTTCAAGGAAGTGGGGTGATATTTCCTCTCGCACTTCATTAGGCATCTTTGACAATCGCCTTGTTTTCTGGTTCATCATCACCCATGTACTGCACACATACATATCCAAAAGCAAAAACCACAAACAAAAAAAATGAGCAGATTGCACATTTCTTTTCACACAGTGATAATTACATATGGAGAATATATCATGCACTTTGCATTGCACAATATAACTCTCAAGAGAATCGAGAAATCTCCATACTTTCTTTGCATTGGCAAACAAAAGATGATTCTGAACTGCAGAAAAGGTAAGCAAAATTGCCTGGTGGCACGAGCAAGGACCTGCCCTGTTTTGTAATCCCGCACAAGCCAGTCACGTCTCATCCCATTCTTCCCTGACCCTGTCACCCATGTATCCATCTCAACCACATCTCCCCTGCAGCAGACAATTTCAAAAACACCACTGTTTCTATTTGAGAACAGAGTCTTGTTGTCATTCTCCAGGAGTCTCTTTTTCAAGCAAATCAAGTTTTGTTTCTTCAAGAGAAGAATGTGATCTCAGAATGTGCCTAAAACCCTCACTCATTTCAGACATATTATCAGTGAGAGAGAGAGATTGCAGAGACCAAAACCACCACCAAAAACATTATTTCCATTGGCCAGTTCCAACATAAGCAAAAGCAAATAAGCAAGAAAGAGACAGTGAAGTAGTTAATGTTTTCAATAGTTATCCTCATTTTTCAAGCCACAAAAATTCAAGCTTTTTTGTGAGGGAAAAAAAAATCTTGATTGTTTTGCTCTGCTCATTGTTTGTTTCTGGGTGTTGAGGAAATAGGGGGTGAGGTGGGGGGTGTTGTTGAGAAGAGAGAGGTATACCAAGCTGGATATTGCTCCACTTGCACTTGCATGCGCGAGACAACCCAAATGAGGTTGTGGCGGATCATTGCATGTGTTGCTCCAAATCCATCTCCAGCGAGACCCACCATCCACACATGATTCAATGCAGTTTCCTGCACAAAACCATGAACAATCATACGGGTAAGTACTCGAAAAGTTCATCAAATCCTCTTTGTGCAAACCCAAAATGCATTTTGGGTTGCAAATCATCCAAAATGCAATCAACAAAGATTGATTTGGGATTGATCTGGGTTTGACAGAAATGGCTTGCAAATTATCTTTGTGCAAACCCTAGTGGAGGCAGTTTGTGCAATACCCACCACTGGGGAAGAAGAAAAAGCATAGGCAAGAGAGAGAGATGGTAGAGTGGAGGAGGTGGGTTCTACCTGGAAGTGGTTCATCAGAGTCTCAACAGAAGCAGTCTTATCAGCTCCAACTTCATAAGACCGGATCACAAAAGTCTGACGGTACACAAGCTTGCCTTCCACCAGTCTTCCCTGTCGCAATGCATCCACAGGAACTTCAGTCTTGCCAGCAATCTCCTCCAACTTTCGCTGCTTTTCTGCAGCCAATACCACATTGGCCATTGCAGCCAGCACAGCCTGTAATGCTCGGCTTTGAGCATATGCTTTCAACCCTGCAGGCATTGTTGAAGAAAAACTGGACTTGGGTCGTCCTCCTGCAGCTGTTGCTGTTGTTGTGGTTTCTTCCTCCTCCTCCAAGCTGCTCTTGTTTTTCTTGCCACCCATCTCTACCTTGGTCCCATTCACTTTGGTACCATTCACCTTCTTCCCTATTCCTGAGACATTTGCTTCAACTTTCAAGGGGAATAACAACTTGATCTTTGCAGGCGTTGCCATTCTGCCGCATCCATTCTTCTGCATCTGTGACAAACCTACAAGTTTCAACTCCTGCAAAGAAGCTCCTGGTTGCTTGCCAAAGATCTGACATTTTTGTAAGCTTGCGTGGGTGCCACTCATAGCTGTGCCTCCAAATGTAACTGCTTCCATGCTTTCCTTACAAGAAGAAAAGGATCCACCAATCCTCCACTGCCAAAAATGGGGGTTCAACAGAGGAATAGCAGCTCATAAGTTTGCAGTGCATATCATCATCATCATCATCATCATCATGTGTTTCTTCTTCTACTCCCCACAGGACTAAAAGCTTGGTTGGGGAAAGCTCACAAGAGACAAAAGAAGAAGAAGAAATGTGTGAGATTGTTGTCACTCACAATGCTTGCTTGCTTGCTTGAGTTTTGCTTCAATATCACAAGATCATGCAATAGAAATAAGAAGAGAAACATAAAAAGTCTCCCCAGCGAACCACCACGATTTTCTTCACAATATTAGTTATGTCATGTGAGTCCACCAAAACCAAAAACACTCCTTCTGCTCACAAAATGGGCTTGCAAAAACGGTGTAGCAAAACATAATGCCACAAGCATCTCTATCGCATGGTGAGAGGGTGGGTCTCAAAAACCCCCTTCTTGCCACACACTCCCTCACTAACAATGCCCAAGTTCCAATGTCCTCACAAATGTCCTTACAATGCACTCACAATGCATGCCCCTTACAATGCCCTCACCAATGCATGCCCTTACAATGCCTTCACAATGTCCTAACAATGCCCCTAAAAATGCACTTACAATGTTCTCATAATGCTTCACCAAATCGGCAACAACACAACCCTTCTTACAATGCACTAGCGATGTCCTTAAAATGCTCTTACAATGCACTCACAATGCACTTACAATGTTCTCATAATGCTTCACGAAATGGGCAACAACACGAATGCTCTTACAATGCCCTTGTGATGCTCTTACAATGCACTTGCAAATGTCTCATAATGCTTCACAAAATTAGGCAACAAACACAACCTCCCTTGTTACAATGCACTCTTGCAAAATGTCGTCACAATGTTGGTTTTATAAAGCCTCTACAAAATGGGCAACAAACAACACAAAGCTTGAACTACTCCCTCTTCACCTACTACTTACTTTTTGTCTACCTATTACTATGATTGAGCATTTTGTGCACTTGTGTCCAGAATGGACAGAAATGGTAGCGTGTCTTGGGTCACTAATAAGGAAGGAACACTAGTGTAGGTCTTGTTTGTTTGTTTATACACTATGGAATGGAACTACAATAGTTTCTCATATAGTATGGATTTTCAGTTCAAAATTTTGGGGAACTTCATGCAACACTAGTGAGTGATCTCCTATGCCTTTGGCCCAAGTATTTATTAAACCTCATGTAAATGTAATGTCACTCATCCCAATGCTATCCTGGCTAAAAATGGCCTTCACTTCACTTCAAAAAAAATCTTTGTTTAAAAAATCATTTAGAAATGATTTTAGATTAATTTTCATGGGAAAAAAATCACTTTATATTCAATAACTTTTGCTTTGTTGATCTCAAAATTGTGAAAGACAAAATTGTGAAATAAAACATGCACACTATTTCATCGAGGACTTCTCAATGTTACCACAAGTGGAGCAAGGAGTCTCATGGTTTGAGAGGTTTATAATTTATGCCATGATCATATGTCAAAACAAATAAACTTGTACTTTAATTTGTACTAGTGTAGCATGTGCCATTGGCCCAAGCGTGAACACATTCTTTATTTTTCACATTTTTAGAATTGAAAGTTTCTAAATTCGATAATGTGGCTAAAATTGAGGGCTTAACTGATTTTTCCTTCCAAACCCATTTTGCAATTTTTTTGAATTTTCAGCAACAAAATCCACTCAAAAATCAGTCTCTTCCACACCTTGGCTCTGAAAGTTGTGAAATAAACTCTATTATATCCGACTCATGGAGGAAGTAAAACTTTTATTTCAATTCACACATTTAGATGGCCATGAAATGAGTGAGTCTTGACTGTTTATGTTTTTACTTGTGGTGAAGGATGGAATTGCTTTGGAATTGGACATTTTCCTCTTCTCTCTTTCTTAACTTGATTTGAGCTTGTTTTTTCCAACAAAAAAGGAAAAGAAAATTTCCTTGATCAATGTGATGAATTAGCGAAGCAAGGACCCCACAAGCCAAACAAAAGAAAACTTGTTTTGGGGGAGCTTTTGACATGTGGCATTGTCACAAATGGGAGAGGGTTAGAGCTTTTGTGATCAACACAACAATTTGTTCTATGGACTGCTAGCCATAAATGATTCTAGACACAACAACAAATTTGGTAATGGTTTTAAAATGCATGGTGGATTCGCCACTTGTAAAACTGCATAGTGTGTGACATTAGAGTTATCCGTAAAGTAAGAAAAAAACACAGCACTGGAACCCTGAGTTTGGTCATACACTAGGTGAGATTCAAAAAGAACCCGCAAAAAAGTACATTATCACTCAACTGGGGATGAAACTCAGAAAACCATCAATTTTGGTGGTAAGCTAAGTTTCATCCTGTCTTTCCTTTTTCATGAGCGCCTCCACTGCTGCTACATATATTTTCAGTGCTCCTAAGAGTACAACTACAATGGTTAGTCTCAAACCTTGTGCATTAAATGCTGGGGCATCAGCATTTCATACTGAGATTTATTAAAATGTCTTCACTTTGCGGACACCACTGAAAGAGGGGATAGGGGGTAAAAGGAAGGAGGCGCACAGACAGGGTGAAGACAGGGTTACTTTACAAAGAACTCTATTGTGTCCTACATTTTAAGCTCCTAGCATTAGCCTAGGCGAAAAATGGTGACAAATAGTTTTATCGATGGAATTTTCATGCGCCAATGAGACAACTCAATATGCACTCAAGAAGGTTCATTAATATATCTTTGGGGGCCTAGGTGGGTCAAAACACACTCTGAGCAGTACCCCAACCACCTTACTTTATATAAATAAGAACTGCACGTCTTTTTGTGTTAGCATGATTTTTTTTTGTGAATGAATTGCTTTGTAATTTTTTATTAAAATTTTAAAAAGTTGAATCAATATGTCATTTTTTAAATTAAAAAGTTGTTGCAAATATGAATTTTTAAAATGTGAATTTTTTTTTGTTCATTATGTGTTTCATTTTAAAAAAATGAACACAAGTCCTTTTTTTGTTGGACACAATAATTATTCATTTTTAATTATTTTTAAATAAAAAGAAATTTCTAAAACTGAGTAAAATAGATTATTTATTTGAATTTCCCAATATCCATATAAATAAATAAATAAATAATTTAAAAACGTGTCACCAGTATCATAGTTTCAAATGGCAAAACAAAAACAAATCTTGAATTTTCAATGGTTATTTTTCACATCTGACACCCTTTTGGACTCTCTTAAGTGTGTTTTGACCCAAGGGACAAGGGTGGGTAAACTTTTTTGGATTTTGATGCTCCCACCATGTTCTCAATATTTTCCCAATAACAACACACTTTATCCTCCTAGCCTATATGGTAGCAATTCCCAAGTGCATTGGACATGAGTAGACACCATCACAGCTGGGCTTTTTGTACTTACTACTCAAACAAAGCTTTTAAGGAGGTCCTCTGTATAGTTGTCAGTTTTGATGCTGATCCAAGACCTGTAGAGAAAGGATAACTTCTTTTGCAATGTATGTAATTGGGTTAGCCAAGTTCCCGAGGTACGTTCATTCATCCTCCAGTTCAGTTCTGACTGGGAGAGGAGGAGGATGATGTCCTCCTCCTCAATTTTGTTGGCTTTGCCTACCAAGGCAAGAAGGATATTATGTTTAGATTCATTATAGAGTAACCACAAAAATCCAATAAAAGATTGATGGCTGAGAACATCGCAAGGGAGAAAAAAAGGGAGGGCCAAAGGACTCACAATCCGTGAGAACCAAAAAAAAGGGGAAAAAGCTAGTCCTTTTCACGGTAGGAAATTATTTCACCCACAACCCTTCAAATGTTAGTTGCATGCAAATCGTGAAATCTAATAGTAATGTGAGGTTTAGAACAAGCATCACCCGCCAATGCAATCTTCCTTTCTATAGTAGAGGTTAAAGCACATTCAAAATTAATATTAACACGTTGATTAAAAAATTGAATGCAAAAAGACAAGGATAAATGACCTCTTGATCAATTATTGTGGAAAAGATGGGCACACTCCTTGATGAAATGATCCATATCACACCTAGGTGTGTCGTGCATCTTCATGGCCATCGAAATAAAGTTGTGCCTCTCATGAAACCCTTTATACTTGCGAATCTTAGTAATGGCGCTAATTTTCGCAGTTGCACCTGCTGGTTAACTAATGAGATTCGAAACCATTGTATTTTGTGTTGGGTCAATAACCACCACATTGGCAACGAAGACCTGGTCCTTTCGGGTCATGTACAGATCGGTTTGTAATGAAACTCTTGATGTAAAAACATACCATCATTTTTCCATATAGCATGCTCACTTTTTCAAGTAAGGGCACACATGACATCTTAGATGGCATCATGTGTGCCTATTTGTTGATCTCCAAACGAGCAATGAGTTAAATGCATGCTAGATGTGCTCAACCCGTGTTCACACACACATGTGAGAAGACTAAATGTCAAAGGTTGAATCAAACCTAAATGAAAAATGCAGCATTGAGGTGAAAATAAAGTGTGCGATGCAAAATGAACAGATAGATGGCCTAACAACCAACCATACCCCTGACCCTTTGCCCAAACAAAAATGAATGTGAGCTTTGGATGTTGAGGAAATGGAGTCATCTTCCAAGATAAATGACCTAAGGGATGTGTCATGATGGATGTCCATCATAAATGCCTATAGATTTAGGGCATTGATAACTGTTAGATTCTCAAAAGAAAGGTGCATCTCCTTAGTTGCAAGAAGAAGGTCATCTTGTGTTACATCTAAGCATGACTAAAGCAAGTGTGGGCCCCCCCCAACTTGAGAAACATACTCTTCCAAAACAAGGCTATTGCAAATATGAAACTTAAAGCACAAATAATCTCATTCATAGGCCCCACGATGTGGATATCATCCGCTAAAGATGGAAAGATGCAGATGGGGGCCCACATGATGGTCTCTAAGAAAATTTGATAATGGGCCAAAATAAACAAAAGACCTCCTAGGGGGTCACATTGCCTCATGCCTGCATATGACTCAATAATGGTGACTTCTTCCATATGCCGCCCATGCTTGAAATAAAAAGAAGAATGAGTACCATAAAACAACATGGTAAAGGGGACAATGCTCGCTAAAGGCCCCCTAACATCACACAATTCTTTAAAAACAATAGTTCAAGAAATGCTATTGAAAACATTTTCGACATTGACTTACATTAGGGCCCAATCAAAGTGTAGGTCAAGAAAGGCTTGAATGTTGAAAAAGATGGCCTCACACCCTCTAGGGGTCGATACTCCAAATTGATGGGGGGATTAGTGCTCCTGAAATGGCCTTCAAAGCTATAGGACAATGGAATGACTAATAAATCGAAAAAACACCTCACCTACGACAATAGGATGAAGACCACTAGTGTCTTTTGCCATTGCCAACAATTTGTCGGGCCCTAAATGTTAGGGCCACTGACCTAAAGATATCCCCATGATCAATAGTAATAGTACCCTGGAATAATTCCAAAAACCTTGAGGATGGGTCCTCTGTATGAATAAGCCCAAGAGATGTTAATATACCATCCTAAAGAGCCCACTTGAAAACAAATGGGGAGCAGTAGCTAAGGCTTAGGCAAATAAAATCCTATCCATGACAAAAATGTGCTCAAGCTTATAGTAAAAAATAGGTGGAGGGACAAGGTCGGAAAGAAAGGGGTGTAACTGGTGTAGGGAAGCAATAGTATTTTCCGAAGGAATAACTGGCGTCATGGGTTAAAGAACTTTGGCAGTGTGACCGTACTCATTGGCTCTCCTTAAAATTAAACATTGGCAAAAACAAGTGGTCGAATAATCTTCCCATGAGTGGTAAGAAGATGGCGCAAATGAGGCACGTGAAGACTCCTCTTGAAAAAAAGACTAATTATTTACCATAAACCTTTTGAGGGGAACAAAAACCTCTCATTGACCTAAATGATCTCCTTGAGTGTAGTGTAAACACCAATGGGGCAATACGAAGAAAAGGAACCATGTTAACTTGTCCATCGAGTTTCAAGTAATTCGGTCAAAAGGTAAGCGAAAAGCTTGCCTGATCTCGTCTTAGATGGGTCGAAGGATCCTATGAAATAAACAAAAGCACATGAAACGAAACTCAAATAAACCTAAAATGGAGTTAGATTGAGGCCAAAACCAGCCCCAAGAAATAATAGGAATAGAACTAGGGAGAAGCACATGAAGGGAGGACACTTACAATGATAAAATAACTTGGTTAGCTTGAGAAATGAGATTAGTAAGGGGGTGAACACTTTTGACATGCCTCAAAAAGCCACCTAAAATGTAAAGGCCAAAACAATGAAGACAAGGGGTATCTTAAATCGATAGGGGATGCAAAGAGGGAACCGTTCAAAAAATAATAAAATTTAAATCTAAAAAAAACCCTACACCCAAAACCCCTAGGAAGTAATAGCCCAAGCAACCCCCCTTAAAAAAAAAGACGGAACAAAACCAAACCCAAAAAAAAAAAAGGAAGGCGAAAACTTTCTTGAAAAAAACAAAATTTTCCTGTTGTTACAAGAGCTTGCCAACAATGGTCAGCCCAATTGTTGCAAGAGCACAACAACTTTGATCTTTGACAAATTGCAAGTTCTCATCATCTACAAGTTTAGATCCTAGATTTTTGCAAAGAACCACTAGGAGAAAGTTGCATCGAACTCCTCAGTCCCTCATACAATTCAACCACGGCTCCTCTTAGCCATGACTATGGTGTGTCATTGTTGTTGTCATCCATGCGTGTCGTCTTCTTCGTTGCGTGCTACTCCAAGAAGTTGCACCAAACTCTAGAATGAAAACCAAGTTATCAAGCAATCATATTATAGAATATAGTATCTTAAGGGATTTTGGCCCCTAGGTCATAATAGGTCTAATTTTATATGAGGATTTTTGAAAGATGATATTTTGGCTTGTGTTAAAACTTGAGATTAGTCATAGAGTTATAATATTCTTGAGTGATTTTGGTGTCTTTCAGAGGATTTTTTATATATTACATTTTTGCATGGTGAAATATTTGAGTTTTCATAATTCTTCTTTTCCCTTAAGATCCTTGTAAATGTAAATGGCAAGGCCAAGTCATGACATGCCCCTTGTTAAATAAGCATACATTCCGATCTTTTAAAATATTTCAGAATTAATTGGAGCCTTTTTTTAAAAAAAAATTATTTTGTTTCCTATGGATGGCCATTCCCCACAATAAAAGAAGAACCACCAGTGAGAACACACGCGATGAACTATTTACAGCTCTTGGGCGGGGGGGGGGAGGGAGATTGGATTGGATGAGGACTTTCATCCACCATCACAGATGAGATGTAAATTAACTTTGAATGTGATCATTGAATGTCCCTAGCTAACAAGGCACAATCTACTTCACAACTGACAACTCTTGATAATGTTTCTACAAGAACCAAAAGCCCGACACAACAACAAGAAGTATCACCACATTATGAAGAATTTGTTCTGGAATGTTTTGTCAGCCTGTTCATGCCGTGCATATGTATGTATGTATGTATGTATGTATGTGGGTCCCACTCTCTCTCTCTCTCTCTTCCTCCGGCTTGCCCCTTTTGAAAGTAACAAGGTTTAGGGTTTGTATTTCTTGTGCTCTAGTAGACCGTTTATTTTGGGTTCTCAAAGACAAACGGTCACTTGTTGCCTTTCCTTCCTGACTATTAGAAATGAGAGCCAATTGTTATCTTTTTGTTTTATTTTTCAAACACTTGATGAAAGTCTCTTTATTATTTGTTCGACATTCTAGAATGTCCACTCTCCATTAGGTGAATTTTTGTCATTTTTTGACCTTGTGTCTTTGGGCCTAAGTTTGGCCCTGTAATCCCTGTTTCATCCCCAATTTGAGTGTATCTGGAAAGTGGGTGAAGTTCAGTACTGTTTTTTTGTTTGAAACTGGGTATCATCAGATCACAAGTTTTGTAGGACTTTATTCTGGCACGAAGATTTACTGAAGAGTAATAATAGAAGTAGCACCCAAGGTGCAGCAGGTAATTGCAAATGCAAAAACTGGAGGTGAAACTCCCGTGAGGGTGGAGGATCCCCTCTTTGTTTCCTGTGCACTGTTCTCATCCTGACTTTTGATTTCATCACCAGTTTTGGCAAAACTGGAGCCCAATAGTCTGAGTTTGGGGTACTTTACACAGACACTCTATTAACACCATCTTTGTAGGAATTTGGTTTACAAAATGTTGTGTTTTGTTTATGAGTCCTTGAAAGTTCTTTTGTTGGGACAAAACGGAGTCATTTTTTGTTCCACACAAGATTTCTGAACAAAAATAAAATTTTGCCTCAAAATTCATGTGATTGATTTTGTTGTGCAACTAAACATTCTCTGTGGTGGAATCATCTATTCTGTTCCAGCTCACATTTCAATGACTTTACTCATTGGCAAACTAAACCGTCCATGAATTCATTTTCTTGTCGGGCAAGCAACATCACATGACAACCCAATTGCATTTCCCAAACCTTAAGGCTCTTGAAAGAAATGCTTTGTTTATTGAGCTTGAAAGAAACCTTTTTCTTGTTGGGGAAGCAACATCGCATGACAACCCAATTGCATTTCCCAAATCTTAAGGTTCTCTTGAAAGAGATGCTTTATTAAGCTTGAAATTGGTTGTTAAAAGAAAGGATGGGTTGGCCTAGTTGGGCATTTGGGTTTTTGGATGCTCTCTCTCTTGTTTCAATACTATACTCAAAATTTCAAAACTCACATGATGAAGAAGATATTGAGAATCTGAGAAAAGCTGACATCGCTTCAACCCCACATTTAGCTTCCCCCATTCTATATTGATATTGAAGCCACCCTTTGCTCTTGGTGGCTCGTAAGGTCGTCGGTAGGTGGCTAATGAGGGTACTATTTTGTCACATGTCAATGTTGCATCTAAGTTTCTTCTAGAAGGGAAGCTCATTTTGTTTGTGAACTTCTTGCATCTGATACATATGGCATTTTTCTTTGTCTCACACAAACTTATCTCTACTCCCTCACATAGTGCCACCAACTTCATCCTTGGATTAGCCTTATGCTAGTGTGGCCTATGCCGTTGGCCCAAGTGTGAACTCATTATTATAATGTAGGGTGGACACAACATAGGACATTATTTTGCGAAGTATACTTCTATCCCATTTGTTAAGAATCAAATATGAAAGGAAAGCATTTACTTGAATTAAATATTAGACATTCAAATGTTACCATGTTTTGAACTGATTTTTCCTTCCAAAACCTGATTTTTTGGAATTTATTTGAATTTTCAGCAACAAAAAAACACTTTAAAATCAATGTCTCCCACATTCTGAATCCAAATCTTACCAAATTAATTCCATTAAATCAACATCAAAGGCACATTCTAATTCCTCTGAAATTTTCAGTTATAATTTAATTTTCATTGAAAAAATCATTCAATATTCAAGAACTTTTTGCACTGCAAGTCCACACGTCATGGAACCAAGCCCATGCACCCCTCCATGTCGAGAGCTTTCCAAAGACACCAAGAACACGATCTGAAGCATCCCGGTTCAGTGGATCTCATAACTACAAAACAAAACAAAACAAACGACCTTTCTTCATAAGGTAGATTTTGATAGACCTGAACAAGGAATTGTTGTTTGCTTGTAACCTATATATAGTTTTGAAAACCCTAACCCTAAACTAGAACAATTGCACTACAATATGCTCATTATGTGGAACTACCTTATGTGTAGGGTTAAGCCTAAGGGACCGGGCTTTACTGGAATAAAGGGCCTTGTGACACGGAGCCAAGTATGGGCCCAAATCTGGTAAAGCGTAGCCCCAAGGACTTTACATGGCACAAAAGTCTTAGTCTATTTTTTCTCATGATACTCAACAAGTACCTATCATGTACCTACCGCGTAACACGAGACTTTTTTTTTAAAAGCCACATAACACCCACCTCCATAGGCCCTATGCTTTTCATAAAGCCCATCGGCTTTCTATGCCAATTAAGGTGCTCTCCAGGTACACTAGAAAAATGCTTGGGACAAAATCTACAACACGAAATAATATGTTTTTGGAAATCCATTTCTGGATTTCTTAACCATTGATCAACAAAGGTCCAAGGGAAGAATGGTTATGCATGTTATATTATAGAAACAAATCTCTTTTTATTAAACCTTCTTTCCCGATTTCCTTTGGCACAACAATATGTCACTACAAGGAAGTATGGGAAAAATTCACTAAACATTTCGTTGATATTGTAATAAAGTTCATGGAAATTAACACTACAACAAATTTGCAATAGAAAATGTGAAGAACTAGAAAAGGATTAGTGAAGGAAAGCCCACCTTACATTAGGAGTCAGGGCCGATATTCAACCCAAATCAAGCATTCCTATTGGTGCAAAAGTTGAAATTGGCCCCAAGGGCTTTACACTAGGAGTCAAGGGCTGAAATAGAAAAAATATTTTCAATCTGCCCCAAGCTACTAATAGGTAAATGCTGAACTTTATGGCCTTGTATTGGCCCCAAGGCTAAAAAAAAAAAAGGATACCATCGAATTCGGGAAGCCAATTTGCAACCCTTGGGCCCAATGTTCCAGCATTTATTGGCCTTGCCCCAATATTGTGTTTAGATTCGTTGTAGAGTATAGTAGCTTAAGGGATTTTGGCCCCTACGTAATAATAGGTCTATTTTCATAAGAGGATTTTAGAAAGATGATATTTTGGGTTGTGTTGAAACTTGAGGTTAATTATAGAGTTATAATATCTTAAGGGATTTATGTCTCTTTTATAGATGATTTTTTTTGAAGATTATATTTTTTGCATGGTGAAATATTTGAATTTCCATAATTTTTCTTTTGCATTAAGATACTTTTTAATGTAAAGGGCAAGGCCACCGAGTGACACACTCGTTGTTAATATTCTGACATCAATGTTCTAACATTTATTAGTAACTTGGGGCCAAACAACAAGCCAAAAATGTTCAGAGTTGGCCCCAAGCTTTTCCAGCTCTGACTCCCAGTGTAAAGTGGGCCTAACACTAGTGCAATTGATCAAGTGGAGGTACATGGTTTGTATAAGTCTACATTGTTCACATGTGGAATTGTAAATAAATTTGTGAAAATTCACTGCAATATGTGAAGAACAACAGAACAATAAGTGAAGGAAGACTCGTGCTATTGACCAAGTTGAGGTACATGGTTTGTACATATGTTGTATATTGTTCACATGTGAAATTGATATTACAATCGTTTAATGGTCCTTCAAGTCAATGTGAATTCAAAGTTCTTACGAACTTTGACAAAATTTTTTTGTTATTTAAAATATTTAGATTTAAAATAATCTAAATCTAGAAGTCGTGCTAAGAAGCCTTTTCTTTTAATGAAAAAACTCTTGCCAAAAGATGAAGTTCAGAACGAAAATTGACATATGAAGTTGTTTTGGGGGGTTTCAATTCAAGAACAATCACTCGGCCACTTTATTTGGTTCCACTAAGTAGCCATAAACGTTTATGGGAAGAAGATTAACATTTTGTGCTTCATGTTTGGTTTATAGCAAGACTTGACTAAATCTTCCTAGGGATGATTGTCACGTAGGCTGCACTAAAAAAAACCTTAAAAAACATATCGGTGCCAAGGCAAATGAAAGAAACATGAATTTAAACTTGTCCAAACTTTTTAATATCTATAATATGGTATTTTGACATGTATTTTCTAGAAGGTATGGCTCAATATATTAGTATAACATTGTCAACAATACAAGGATCTACATGACCCAAGGATATGAAAGGGGTTTTCTATTTGATTCTTACATGTTACTACATGAAATTTTGCAAAGGTTTGCTAAAATTGCAAGATGACTATTTGAACTAATTGGCGAAGATGACCGATTTCGTTTTAAAGTGTTTGCGTCGAAGTGCTTGAGTGAAGTCAAACGAAAGGTTGTCATCAACACCTATTATGACAAGGCTAATCTTTAATAAGCATTTTTATCCTTGGTGATGTAGATTGGTAATTAATCACAGGATTAATATTTTTCCTTTTTTTTTGGTTGGAAGGGCAAGAAATTGAAATGCAAGTAAATTTCTATCCATTCCTCATGAGAAGTTTCAACCCATGGAAGGTTATGCATTTATTTGGGGGCAAATTTCATTTTAGAAAGTCCATCTTATGCATCAACCACAAGCCATTTGGGGTTCTTACTCATGATATCCAACACTCATGAGAAGTGTGTATGGTGGATTTCAAAAATTTTAACTTCAAGATTATTTATCAAGCCAGAGGGAAAATTCTAAATGTAAATGTATTGAATCAATAGACAATTGATAGGCTACTAGCAAATGAAAAAAAATCCCCATTGAAATTCGCAATGTAAGTTGTCTAAAGAAGGTAGTTGATGTATAATGTTTGTGTGGGTCAAAACGAAAGTATGCCACATATGTGCAAAAGAACTCTTGGAATTTGTGGAATTTATAGCACAAAAAACCATTTGTAATTAGGTTTTAAAAGATGGCCACTTTGTAAGTCTTGTTGTTCTTGCATGCAAAAGGTTGAAAGAGTTTGCATGTGTCCATTTCAAGGTTATATAACTAATGCATGTGTTCTCAAGATAGCTTGTGCATCAAACAATGAAGAAGTTGTAAGTAGTAGTGATTAATGGAGGACACACTTTAAGCTTAAATCACTCCATAGAAAATGGTGATTAAGTGAATTAAAATAAAAGGAAAACAAGTGAAAAGTGGATCAAGTACGGCATGTAAGGCTAGAGGGTTAGTCATGTACTAGGAATTTCAAACAATTGTAAAGGTACATTATATTTGTCGACAATGCCAACATTAAGATGATGATGAGTTTATGTCACTTGCTGATTACATCTTTTTGAGACGAACATGAAAGAAACATTACCCTTCCAAACTTATTTGCATCTTGCACAAACACTTAAACATATGGACACATGAAACAAATCATTGTAATAAATGGGAACATTTTTCAGAATATTGTTAAAACATATTGTTTCCAAGTCTACCTGTGATCCCAAAACATGTTTGGAAACATGCTTTCTTATTAACAATGCATTAAACATAGAGGACCCCATGCAATAAAAAAAACATGTGTCAAAATCTATGGAATTGACATGTCGAAACATAGGTTGAAACATGATATTGTAACATGAATAAAGATCATAATTTTTTTTAAATAGTTCCACACACACACACATATATTTGAGACATGTGGGCTAGACATATGCACAAAACATGGGCACTAGGGAGTTCTACCACCAATGTACATAAAGAAAGTGTCCATCCATAAGGCAACTTTGATCTTATATTTTTATTGACATTGGATTAAATATGAATTGATGGGACATGACATGTAGAAGCCTCTAATAGACATGTGAAGTGGGACTATGTCAACATGTTCACAAAGGATGATATTGATGAAAAATAGATATTTTCATTATATATCAATCAAACCATGAATTTTCGCAAACATAATTCAAAAGATTTGCTTCAAATGTGACAAATGCACTCAACAAAGGAGATTTGAAATCGACCTCAAAATGGAAGAACTCAAACAATCCGAGTTGGTGAAGAACAAAATGTCACAAATGATTTCTACAACATACCCCTTTTGTGGTTGGGCATTGTTTTAGCCAATCAAACCACACGTCTTCATTCCATACTTTAAGTATTTACAATAACAAGTCATTGGATATGAATAATGGATAGGGTTTTTGTGTTGCATTTTGGGAACAATGGTTGCCCTGAATAGGATTGAGTTAAAGCTTGACTTTTTCAAGCAACAAATTAAACCGCATAGATAACAACATATGTAACAACTGACATGGTAAGAGTAGGCCACAAACAACAAAGAAATGAAGCAAATGATTGGCTAAGAATAAACACAAAACAACCCATATGAAACCCACATGCTAGAGAAACATTTAGACCACCCTCCAAAGCTTATTTGCATCTTGCATAAACACCTAGACACAAGAAGGAAACATAAATATAGATTGAGCGGAATACTTTTATATAGTTTAGGCTTGTTCTAGATTATTAAGGCTTGGGTTGAATTGCATTTCTTTGAAGCATCCTCATTTTGTTCATTTGTACATGCATGTGGCATTGAAAATGAAAATGTGGCAAACTATGATGTTCACAAATTCAGTGAAAGTTGCTAGTCAGAAGGGAAAATGGTTCAATCTTGCCTTTTTGTACCACACCTTCGTTTGCAAGTTGAAGTTTGTGACTTCTTCAAGCCAGTGACTTATTCTTTACCAGGCAAAAAATTTCCCATTGCAGATTTTTGATGCTTGTGGCATTCTCCTACCATTTTCCCACCTCCAGATCAACACAAAACAATTCAAAAAATGGAGGGTTAAAAAAGTACAAGAGTTTCCAAATGAGGAAATATTGCTTCAATTTCTAAGAGTCCAAAACAATCATTTAAACCTCCACATTCAACACAAGAGGTGGAGTTGCGATCATGACCACAATAAGACGCTTTCTCTGGCAGACGTTGGCAAAATCCAGATCAATTTCATCGGCATAGTTCTAACTTCTCCCATAGTGAGTGGCAATGCACAATGACCATTTTTCACATAGTTGCATGCTATAATGTCCTTGGCTGTAGTACCCATGACCACAAACTTTGGATGCTTGCCAGAGCCATATGTATAACTTATATAAACCTCACTTCCTTACACAATAAATACTGCCACACTACAAGAAATCACAACAACAGAATGTATGGTTTTCCTTACAGCAGTAAAACTTGGCTCATGACACATGTATGAGGTAAGATTTGTGGTTCCTTTCATTATATATAAAATATATATGTATCAAAAGGGTGATTGGAATTTTGCAATTCCAATTACAAATCAGCAACTAAAACTATGTCTTCACCAATTCAAATAACTTTTCATACAAGTTACAATGAATGATTGCCAATGCATTAAGGCAATTAAACAAAAGAAACATAGCATACAAAACATCTCAGAGCAAAAATCAATGAGCAGATGCATAGCACAGAGAGTAAAAGTCACAATGGTGAGAATTGTGCTCAACAGCTTGTTCCGAACCAATCTGTTTTCCATCAGCACCTTTAGTCCTCCTAGTTGAGCACATGTATTTTAGAGGAGGGGCAGTCACACTCATCTCCAGAAGAAGCTTGGTCTGGACACTACTGCAAAATCAATTTAGTCTATCATTGCTGATCTGATAAAATGATGAAATGACAATCACCAATATAATGAACATTTGGATCCATGGATGTGGTTCCAAACTGTGTATTTATTAATGAAATTTATGGGTCTTCAATCTCTGCCATGATCTACAGCATAGTCCTAGATCTGGACTCACAAAAAGCAACAATTTACGAAACTAACTCATATGAGAACATTGGAGTCAGATTGGAACATATTCTTATGAAACTCAGATTAGAATGTACTCATATATATGAAACTGATGCAAAAAATTCTGGGGAACTTCACCAAAAACACTGTAAGTAAGACACATGGTGATACATTGAAATATTATGACCTGCATTGAAGTTAATTTTCCTCTAGCACTTCACTCCAAATTGTTAATGGGTGAAAAAAATTGTTCATCAATTGCTGCTACCTAATTTCCACTTACATTCTAGAGTCCCAATCTTTTGTAAAAACTGGTGACACAATTTTGCAGCGTTTAAGGTTTAGGAGATTTTGTCAAAAATGAAAATTGTTTATCTGGGATGTCGTCTGCTCTGCCACGTGATTTGAATGGGCAAAGATAAAAATCAAGTGTGCTCTTCTACAAGCCACTCCAAACACAGTAGTCTTTGCAAAGAAAAACAAAGGATGCAGAATACCCATTGGAATTTAGATACCACCAGTGCAGAAGCTTATCTGATAGTTGGCTCCTGTACACGTGAAGGTGCTGCTGGCATCATCATATGCATAGCTGTATGCAGTTGGGCATGCCGATTTGAACACTTTTGAGTATGGAGTTGGAAGACAAGTGGTTGGTGAGCCATATGCATCTGTACAACAATATTGTGGAGTGCCAAAAGCTGCACAAGCACTCTTGCATGCTACCACACTGCCTGTGGCACTCATCACCTGATCATCATGCCATAAACAACAGCAAGAAGCAGACCCATGAGGATAAGATCATCCCCAAGGAAAATACTGTAGCAAAATTCAGACTAGATCCAAAAAAGCTCATGATCCTTTTGTGTAATAAGCTCTTCTCTCACTCTACTCAGATCTGTTCAACTAGAATAGATTCCAAAGTGATAGTTTCCGACCTGCTATAACTATCATCAGAGTGCTCTGCCTTAAACCCTAAACCGTCTCATACAAGGATACTTGGAGCTACTCTTTAAGAAACAGAAATGCACACAGAGAGAGAGAGGGAGGGAGAGAGAGAGAAATAAGAGCATGAAAAGAGAGGATGACAAGAGAACACGGGCATGAACCTGAAGGGCTGCTGGGCAGTGGGTATTGAGGTTGCTGGTGCATCCTGGAACTCCACAAGCGCCTTTTCCACCACTGGGTGTGATTCTGATGGCCATGTTGTATCCATCTACTAAGCTGACATCATAGAAGTCGTCCCCATTTGCGGCATTGAGAGTAAACTCGGCCAAGGAGGCTGGAGGAGCACCTCCTGCACCTGCGCACTTGAGAACCCCCCCACAGTCCCCAGTCTGGCAGCTCCCTATTCCATGGGCATCGAAAACGCAGCCAGTGCGACCCCAGAATCGACCTCCCCACCCTGCTTCCGCCACCACTGAACTCTTGTTTCCTGGAGCCAATGCAAAACCCCCCTCCGCTAAGAGTGGAATCCCTGCGTTAGCCTGTATGCCCACCCATAATTCATTCCGACACCCATTCATAAATGTGAAAGTTGTTGCAGCTGCAATCTCTGCAGAAACTCACACCCACCCATCCATCCAAACCCACAACAAAACAAGGACATCACCTCCTTAGTTTCCACCTCAACTATTTCAAGCATCTAGCAACATAGCAGCAGCAGCTGCTGAGGAACCATCTGAGGTTATTTTTTCCTGAGAAGATGATGTAACAAATGCTGATGAGAATAGACAGAGCTGGTCAATCCAGCTGCATTATGTACACAAATTGTCCTCACATTTTGCTTCCAACTGCTCCAGCAGAAGGAGCCTTTGAATGAAAGAAAAAGGAGAGGAGAAAAAGGGGAGGGAGGGAGAATGAATGAATGAATGATGAGCTTCACCTGAAATGCAGGTCATTAGAGTTACTATCAGGCCAACAAACTTCAAGGGGATTAACAACAGGGAACCCATTGGCCTTTCCATATCAGAGGCTAAGTTCAACTGAGAGCAACTCCGAAAGGCCCAGACCTCTCAACTGATGAGCTTTGCTGGTGTTGATTTGTATGAAACAAACTGCAAATGGGTCTGCTCCCAAAGTTGCAAACTGAGCTTGTAAATGAGTTACAGCACACTTGGAAATGGACCCAATCCAGCTTTGCTTGCTTACTTGCTTGTTGGATATAACTTAGTAGACGATACACAAAATACAAACAACTTAACCAAATTGGCTTGCTACACCAAACTTCTCCTCCCTCATTCCTTCTTTCCTTCCTGGCTGCCAATTTCTCTGTTTGTAGCCGTTTCTTACTTGATCCACAAGAAGCAGCCCATCTATGGCTTTGCCGTTTTGTGCCGAGTTCAAACTTCAAATCTGCACCAGTTACAAGAAATTTTCCATCAAGTCAATTCAAAGTAGGCTAGACTACCACAAAATGTATTCATTTTGTTTGTTTGTAGTCCCTGAGGACCTTAAATCAGCTATGGGTCCTTAGCATTGCAGGCAGTAGTAGTTTTGCATAGGAGAAGGTCCCACTATGCGGGCCTACCACTGGAGGTCTCAAATCCGGAAGGCCCACATAGCAGGACCTTCTCCTACAGAGAAGATTGGGCATTTTTTTCTTGTTTTTGAAACCATGAAACAGAAAATTGGAACTTCAAAAGGCCCAGTAACAATAACATAAGTTAGAGATAGGATTTAGGGTTTAGGGTTTAGGAGAAACCCTAAACCCTAAACCCTAAAACCCTACCCTAAGTCGGGAAAAATCAAATTGGTTAAGATTCAGGCTGGGAAGCGACCTGAAAATACAAAGGAAAAAAAATGGCGGGTCTTTGCGTATTGCCTGCCTGCTTCATTTTTTCATACCTAGGGGGTCCTTACGCCACCCTTAAGCATGAGAGGAACCTTATCATAAGCTGGAAAGACATTTTCCATGTTTTTTTTTAGTATATTTGGAGAGCATGTTATCATGTGTATTTTTTCCCTTTGTTATTTGAGGTGCATTTCAAAAAATAAAATACACATTTTTTTTTGAAACATCCAAATTTTTTTTCATGTTTTTCCATTGATACCTAGCATGTACTAGAGTTTTGGGTCCCAATCGAAGCATTGGTTCAAGGCTAAACACTACTTTGTTTTCCAATTATTTCTAATGTGTCATGTAAAGAACATGAGATAAAAAGTTGTTATTCCGTGCATAGGAGACAATTGGTTGTGTGTAATTCATTAAAAAAACAAATGTCCTCATAAATTCTTTCTACTTGGGTTGAAGAATTTGTTTAGAGTTGAGGACATGATCCCTAATGTGAAAATAATTTTATGTTAGTCATGTTTGCTTTTTAGGAGTTGAGCTTGCATTTGGCAAGAAGATGGGTGTCAAATTTTATTAATGAAGATATTGCGTACTTTAGTACATATGAGATAAATTGGGAAAAATATTTAAAATTAAGGTGGAGATAGAAATTTTGTAGCAAGATGACTACTCCACAAGGGATCGACAAATTGTTTATGGTTGAGAGTATGTGGATGTTCATGATTGGGTAGAAAGTAGGTTAGAGATGGTAACTAATGTCTAGGAATAGAATGTCGAAAAGCTCTTCATGCCAAATTGAATTTACAAAGCAAAGCATACAATTGGTGTATGTGATTAAATCAACAATGCCAATGAATTGGATTGAAATGAGAAACTTGAAAGTTTTGAAATATGAAATTGTTGATGAGGAAGATTTGAAAGCCAAGTTGCATGCAATTAACTAAGAATTCAAATAGCATGAGTACACCAATATTATGATAAATTGGGACAAGTTCTTCCATAAGGGGAGGTTTATTGATGTTGAACATAAAAGATGTTTCATGAGCAAGCTCAGGCTTGATATTTGGAAGTTGTGTGTGGTTAGGAGTTATGCCAAGATGGAAGAATTGTTGGTAGTTGCAATCAAAGCGGATTGGGTGTTTGGGGAGATTGGTGAAACACCATATGGAAAGAACATGAAGAAAAGAGTTTGGGGGAAATAATTGTGAAGAAACAAGTAAGTCAAGTCATTCTTGCACAATGGGTGTATTGGTGACCTACTAGTTAAGGGTAGTGATGTGCAATGCAACATGACTTTCATTGTGGTGGACATTAAGAATTATGATATCTTGTTGGGTTTGGATTTATTGATTAAGATAGGGGTTGTAGTGGATGTGAAAATAGACTTGACTCTCAAACAAAAGTGTAAGTATTACCATTTACAATGGTGAACATGTTTCAAATTGTATGTAAGGAGAACATTTTTGCAAATGCAATTGTGGACATAATGAATATTCATTTTGGGTCAATGCAAATTTAGGAAAGTGATGTGCAATGCAACCATGGGATGCCATATGACATAAATATGTGTGTGACATGGAAATGTGGCCAACTTAAGTCGTAAAGGCTGAAGGGTCTAGTGGGTGTAAGGTGCATGTATTTTCCTTAATATCTTTTTGTTGTTTGAAGGGAAGAGGATCCATATTACGTGTTTTCAAAAAAATGGAAAATAGGCCATCTATGGTTTAATTTCGTTGGTGACATTAACAAAAACCATGCAATTGAGGTGTTGAAATTTTCATTAAACATGCAGTAAAAAAAATGTGGTAGCTTCTTGAAGGTGGGATGAATGAAGAAGGTTGGTAAAAAAAGGATTGGGATGGGAACCATTCAATTTTTGGGGGACAACTATGTAAATGAATAGGAGAAAATGATTGAGGAGGAAAAGGGTTAGTGAATTTTTTTTCGATCCACAACACAAAAGTTACTTTGGGTCCTCATTAATTTTTCTCTTATTAGCATTGTGAGGGACTAGATGTGAAAAAACATTATGCTTAAGGTATACTCAACTATGCATTTTGACACAAATTGTATGGTTTGTGGTTTGTTTGGTTAAAGTGTTGATTTTATGAATCTTGTTGCTATATATGGTTATAAAGTTTTGTCTAACTCAAATAGGATAGAGGGAGGATATTTTAATGAGTTGTTCAAGACTTCAATGCATGTTTGTTGTTGAAGTAAAAGTTGGTCCCACCAATGTTGTTTATGAATGAGAAATGGTTTGATTAGCTTTGTGAGAATCACAATCATGCATGTAGTAAAAAGGTTGCAAGGAAGAGATTAGGAAAAAGTAGGAGGGTGAAAAGCAAAATTTGCAAGTCAAATTCAATAAGAAAACTAACAAGGTGATGGGAGGTGACTTATTGAGGACACATGATTTTGAAGATTGGCTAAAGCAAGAATCTAATGCTAGATATATGGATTTAAATAAATAAAAACATGTTAAGGAAAATGAAATGGACCTATGTTTTTTCATTTGGATGATGAAGAGGGAAATAATAATCTTATAGGTGGTGAAAGAGGGATGCATGTAGATTTTTTGAAGCCAACATATTTGTGAATCATTGGAATGACATGTGAAATAAAATCAAAATTTATCCAAGCCTTGACAATGAAAAAAATCCCCACGCTAATAGATATTAGAAAAAAATTTCTTAAAGTCTATGCTTGGCATAAAGGAAAATTAAGAAGTTATACAATTAGGGAGAATTCCATCAATACCTAAAGGTTTTTGCCATGTAGGACTACACCCAATAGAATGTCATTCTAGGAAGAAGTTATGGTCAAACAACAAATTGAGGTTCTTATGTCACTCTGAAAAATGAAATCAAGTAATTTTGAGTATGCATGTAAAATCACATTGCCTTCCAAAAAGGATGAAAGCCAAGGGTTTGTGGATAGTATTGTTCCCTAAACCTTTAAATTAGACAATATTTTTTTCTTATGTGACTTGTTGAGTTGGGTAGGTCTAAATGGCTTAGCACATTAGACCTTCATTAAACATTTTGATAGATAAAAATGGCACCAAGTAGACATCAAGAAGCCTCCTCTTTTAACTATTTGCTCAATTTGTTTGATTAGACATTCATGCCATTTAACACATGAAAAACGCCACTAATATATTCTCATGAATCATGATAGTTTTTTAAGGATGGGAGGACAAAAAATTTAGATGTTTTTTCATGGATCAAACACTCACGGCCAAACATGGGCAAAACACCTACAACATACATGAAATGTATTCCAAAGGCTTAGGGGAGTCAATTCTAATCAGAATCAAACAAAATATTGTTTTGCTACTAAAAACATCATTGTTCTTAGCCATGTGGTGTGTGAGGTCAATACACAACATGACACATCCAAGGTCAAAGATATAGTAGAATTCCCAATACTTAAAATCATATTCAATGTCACATCAATCTAAGGTCTAATTAGACTCTATCAAATCGTGTGAATATTCAATATGCAAAAATTGTTGTACCTCTATTTGAACTATCAAAATGGAATGTGGATTTGAAGCATTGATATTGTAGTCCTTAATTTTATAACTTGAAAGCCAGATTTTAGTAAACAATTGGATGTCAATTAATCACCAAAAGGAGTTGAGGCCTTTTTCCCAAAGAGAGAAGAGATACATGACAAGATGGTGGCATATGTTAACAAAGTATTATCATTAGCACAAAGAAAATTTCACCCAATGGAAGGTGAGTGTAATACACTAGAATCTCAACACTAGATTCTTTGGTAAGGTTCTAAAATGGTTTTAGAGTCTGATCTAATGTTGTGAGTTAATGTGTGTTCTAACACTACAATCCAAATACTCAATTTTGATTATTAAAAAAAAAGATGAGTTTCTTTGGCTGTATGTTTGAGGCTAGTTCTTCCTGTTTTTAAACCTTGTGGTTGAAGTTCTAATGTGACCTAAAAGTAACCTTAAAATAAAAAAGGTTGGCAACTTTCGGAACCAAGTTGATGGTGTACTATGCACCTTCATGAGCAAGTGATCATGCATTGCTCGAAATCGTGTATGTTTGTTTTTTTCTGGTTTATGTTTTGCAGGTTATACATTCATGGAAGAAGACAAATGTGGGTGCCGTGTTTGGAGGTTGAACTTGCAAGCTGTGTGTTTGGTTTTTGTTCTTTGTTAGCCCTTGTGAGAATGTTGTTCCGATTGGTGGACTGGATTGCTGATGGATTATGTGCTGTGGCTATTTAATGGATGGCATTTCTTCATCAAGAGGCTGAGTTTTGTTTCACAAGATGAAGGAAGAGCCAAGTATTTTATGACTACAATGTGTTTTTAAGTACTAAATAGAATGTGTGTAAGTGGTAATGCATTGAAGAGATGAATGCTCGATGTGCATAGTATTGGTCTCCACAAGCCCGCTACGTTGGAGATGTAGAATTCTACATAATAGGATTGTCATAGGCTGGTGGTGAAGATGATGCAAAATATTAGAGGATTCATGAGCCAACTTGCTTCTTGGCATTGCATTAAGTGAGATGAAATTGGGGATTTGGGTTGAGTGGAAGTGAGTGCCCTTGGTGCTTCCAGTTTGGGATCTGCAGCCAGTTTGTACATCTGGGGTTTTGGTACAGAAGTTGTTCTGGGGTTTTTCAAAAGTGTGGGGTGGTGCTGGGATTTTTACATGTGAAATTTTTTGGGATTAAGTCAGAGAGGGTATGAAGCAATGCCATGAGATAGTCAGTTGATGCTCAAAGAGAGTGATTCTAGAGAGTTCTAATTCACCTAGGCCTTTTAAGTTTAGAAGTAGGTGTTGTGTATCTTGGTTTTAGGAACATTGTGTGTGACATTCTGTATGGATCATGGAAACTGAAATTGAGAAATAAGCTTTATGATTACAACTTTCCCCTTTCTTTTTGGCCACACTAACACATTATTTCAAATTCAAAAACCTGCAAGCCCAATTCCATGTACACATTACACACTCCTCTATGCGAGTATTGTATAGGCACAAAGTTTTATAGCAAATGAAAATTGGGGTTTATATAGGTACGCAGTTCAACAACTAATAAAAACTAATGCTTAACTTTGAAGTTGAGCTTATTTGTCAACTTTTCAAAAAAGAATCAAGTTGCCTACTTAAAGAACTTGCCTCTCTGTTCAAGAATGTCTTGTCACGATTCCGATTTCAAGTCTAAATCTAACAAAAAAACTAGTTCCAAAAAGCTCCAATTCTTGTGCCAATTACCAAAAAAAAAAAGGTGTGAGCTTGGGCCCTAGCCAAATAACTTTAACTTTCACCCTCGATTTTAACATTGCAAACCACATAGTCTCACAACACTAGACTGAACTCAAAAACCACCTTCAGAACCATACCCAAGAACTCACCTAGAAGCAAGTTTCAAACCAAGACTGCTTACTCGTAAGGATTTGTTGGAGTGACCTAATTCAAGACCAACCCAAGGTTTGGGTCTTCTATGGTTCAGGGTGTTTTCTTTTGGGGCTGCCATAGTTTTCTCCTGTAAGCTTTCAAGCTTTCCTTTTGTTCCTAATCTTACTCTTTTGTTGCCATGCAAGCATAGGCCAACATCACCTTCTTCATGTGTTCAAAACTACAACAAGATGTGACAAAACAAGTGTCATTTATTGAAAACACATACTTCAATTTGTTGTATTGTTGTAATTTTGGGGACAATTCGTATGATGAAGAAGAAAACTAGTTCAAGGACTCAATATGAATCAAATCAACACTTTCCTTTTCAAAATACCTTTGCACCTACTCCTGACAACGGGAAAGTAAAGGGAACCGTATCTGGAGGCTCTAGCATGTTTTCTTAACCAGACAAACTTGAACAATGAGTTGTTAAGTTGGAACCAATTGTGCATCACAAGAGGTTAGTACAAGCAAAAGAAAAATATGACAATGCTTGGACAAGTGGGAGCAGTTGAAGTTAATTCTAGTGACACCAGTTATGGTACACTGTAGGAAAGAGGGACACAAAAATGTACACTTTCCTGTGATGGGTCACCACCTGCTTATAAGTGACGACACAGTCCTGAACAAATGCATCCCAGATTTTGATTAACCAACTGCCACCCTGCTTATCTAATTGACTGGAGGATTTCTTTCTCATCTGACTCTACAAAACTTCAAAATTCCAGTTCCTAAGGGTATACAGCTGAACATCAGATCACCAGTTTCAAGCCAGTCTGTTTTACACATACACCCACACCATGCAAAGCCTGTTAGTAAGAGCAATCATTCACCACCCCACCAAGAACTGCTGTTTCTAGCCTCTCAAACAATGCTTTGAAAAATATTATGTAGAGGAGCTCACATTCTCTATTGTGAATCTGTCAACTCCTGATAGTGCAGGCATCTGCCACTCTGCAATAAAGACAACCTCTGCTTCTCCTGTTCATCACAAACATCAAAAAAGCTTTTAAGATTTCTGCATGGTTAAAACCTGAAAGTCTTTCTCATACAGGTTTGGGAATACAGAAATGCATTAAATTTTCTGTGGGATCTATTTAGAGAAGCTTCTAAATGAGTTCTGCAAGCTAGTAATTGTTTGCAGAAACAAAGAATTTCTAACCAAAGAAGTTTCTGCCTTATACAGTTCTGCTGCCTTGAGAAACACCCAATATGAAAGCAGTGAGCCATCTCTGGTCACAAACCTGACATGGGCCCTTGTAGAAGCAGGCGATGAGTAACAAACTCCTGCCTCAAACCAGCACATGCCACCAGCATTAGGCTAATGCTGAAACACACATAAGCTAGTTGCACACCCAAGTTGTAAGACCTGTGCAAACTGTAAAGAAAATACATGAACCTGCACATTGATCATCCCAACTTTGCATAATTCCAAAAGGTTGTCTCAATGCAAAAGCATAGTGCATGTTGAAAAAGCTGAATGCATCAAAACTAACTTTGAGAAAGAAATGACATACACTACTGTAATACCCACAGTTCAAATTGGACTTTGGAAACAGCAGTGGCAGATTACCTGCCACTCTGCTGGCATGTACTCTCGATGCTGTAGACCTGCTCTCCTTGTATCCTTCCTTGCTGCAGGAATACCTTCAGGAGCTTCCTTGTGCATCCATCTCCCACCTTGCCTGCTCTCCATCACACAAGCTTAGGGAGAAAGAGCAAATGCTGTTCAATGTACATCAAATCCCATATCACAATACATAAGCATAAAAGAAAATTCTAACACCAGCATTTCTGATACTGACCAATTATGCACAGCTAGATTAAGCAAAACTGCAGCAAGTTAATGTGAGGCAGTCCAGCACAACAGAGTCAATCTGTGAGAGATTTTTTGCATGCTTACCAGTCAGCACCATCAGATGACTGGGGAGAAAATATGGAACACTTGGAGGCTAAAACAAGAAGTCCGTGCATGTTTGACAAGTGATGCAACTCTCTGACCACGGCTCGTGTTACAGCTTGTATACTCAGTTTGGTTCTGCCCCCACCATCCATCCATATACAATTGCCAACCACAGTCATATCCTTGTTATACACCTTAACTTCAACCATTTTGCATAAATGGATATATCTCATACCATGCATGAGAATATACCAAGAGTTAACCAAAATTCCCACAATCTGTTGGCAGTGACCCACAACTGTGTTAAAAAATAACTCAAAAAGGTGTTACCCTACAAAAAGAGGTGAACACAGTTGGTAACAGAGCTACTTAGTTCTAGCATTAGAGATGCCAAATGGGGATTGCTTAAGAACCTGGAACTCTCAGTGCTTGCTCCAGCTACTAATGATGCTGCACGATCCAGCCAGTAAAATGCTCCAATGCTGCACCCAAATCATGTCCCTGACTATACGATTTCTCAACATTCTGAACCCAAAACCCTCATGGTCCCACAAAAACAGATTCAGACAACCAGCTCTCTCAATAATAATACATATGGCTAGTTACATAGAAATAATGTCATGTTCCAGCCCTCTTACACCTCTTTCACCTTGTCGTGCATTTTCTTGCATGCTACTTTGACTATGTTTTCTGAGCTTTTTAGCACAACCAGAAATAAACCCTAAAAGCTCTAAAACAAGGAAAAACAACATAGATTTTTTGTTTTGCAAATGTGAAAAAGGGGCAGGAACAGCAACAAGGAGTGAGTTAAACCTATCAATAATCAGAAGGCGCATAGATCTACCTTGCCTTTGTGCTTCCTTCACCTGGCTTCGGGTCGTCTGCCATCCATCCACACCAAGCAAGCACTAACCTGGCTAATGGACTGGAAAATCTTATTTACTGCAGGTTGTGAAACAATTGCATAGAACAGCAAAAAACTGGATCAGAGTTTCTTACAGATATGGAAATATAGAGATTTCTTATCTGACAAAACATCAGCAAAGAGGTGCCCCAAAAGTTCAGTGTCAAAATTGGATGCATGTATAGGGTAGAGTGGATTATACCTGCAATGCAGCTATAAAATCAAAACTGTTGTAGCAGCGGGTGAGGAGAAACCGCTCCAAACAAGCATTCATAATGTTGTCTCCATCCTCGATGAGTCCACCCACTGCATCCATCAAAACTTCTGCCTGCCTCTTTTTTTGCTGCTGCACCCCTGCCATGCCATCTCTTGCAGAATCAAGAACATGGATTTGCCTCCAAACACCCTAACACTACTTGTCAAAAAACCCTAAACCCTAAAACACGTGGACAAATGTCAGCTCCCAACATAAAATGCACAAAAAAAATTAAAATCGTATCCTTGCCCCATCCATGCCACAGGAAAGAGCTTTACCCTGGTGAATGCGGGCTTGCAGCAAGCACACAAGCCGTAGTATGTCAAAATGACCATCCAAGTCATACCACAGCACACCTCCTTCCCATCCTCCATACAGTCGCTCTGGCAACAGGCATGTCACTGCAGCCTTCACTAACCTCACCCCACCCATCAAGCCCCACATCCAAGAGATGGGTCCTTTGGATCCAGACATCACAAGTCCCCAATGCAAAGATGAACAACGAAGAGCTCACAATTTTCTACAATCGTCAAATGGGGAATGGTTGAGGACCAAAAAAACCAGAACACACAAACAAAACTCTGAAAAAGATTTGAATTGTACTTTACCTGTAAGAGGAGCTCGGATTTAGCAGAACCAGAGGGACCAGCTACTTCCACCACATCTCTAGCCTGCAGTGCAACTTGCTGCAAAGGTGCTACCAAGGGAGTGGTACACCTGGAGTTAGGCAACACTCTATGCAGCATGGAGGCAACGGATTCATGGCCTCGTACCCACTCCCGGACCTCCATCATTATTTTCCCCCTCCTCTTGTTCTTGTTCTTCTTCACTCCCACTATTCAAACGACACAAAGAGCAATTCGCAAGAAACAAGGAAGAACTCCAGACACACACACAAACACACATGCAATACTGTGAAATGCATGCTTCCTCACAACAACACAGTGACGATTTAGGGTTTAGGGTTTAAGGATTAGGGCTTTGGGTGAGGATTTAGGGTTTAGGGTTTAAGGATTAGGGCTTTGGGTGAGGATTTAGGGTTTAGGGTTTAAGGATTAGGGCTTTGGGTGAG
>Ga0116227_10000979_pt1 | contig 60913 bp, 40 predicted proteins | sample S1TSphgellanicum_FD_89693 | JGI IMG/M metagenome (GOLD analysis project Ga0116227, IMG submission 89693) | Host-associated microbial communities from peat moss isolated from Minnesota, USA - S1T2_Fb - Sphagnum magellanicum MG | ecosystem: Host-associated > Plants > Peat moss > Unclassified... | reverse complement strand
TCTAGTTCTAGAGACTTTCTAGCTCTAGATCTCTTTCAACTTCCTCATCAAACAACCTAAGCTCTGATACCATGTTAACAAATAGGAGATCTACTCAAGTGCAAACATAAATCTTTATTGAAAAGAAAGTACAACATAATGCTCACAACACAAAACACAACATCAAGAACTCTCCAAGGTTCTTGTCACAGGAAATACACAAACTTGTGTAATGAAAAAAAGATAAACAAACCATCAACACCAAGGTATTTAACTACAAGACCAAACCCCAAATAACCAAACTAAAATAAGTAAAAAAAAGTAATTCAACCTTGTGAAAGTAACGTAGGTACTTTCCTACTCTAGTAACTAATGAAATTTAACTAGTTGAGCTTGAATTCTCAACACATCCTTCGCTTTGGCCACTCACTCCAAGCGGCAGCCCTCTTGTGTTAGTGAAGGATGGATTTCCAAAGAGAAGTTGTTTAAGCATTTTCGCCCTGCTTGTTGGATCTTCCTTGGTCAGGCTTGGTCGTACGTTAATCCATGCCCCCAGGATGCTCTTCCACATGGAGCAGGGTGTCCTTTTTAGCTTGGGCGCGGTGAAAATCCAGTTGATGTCTGGTGTGTCGGGTCCTTTTCCGTGGATTGGGAGCTTGGTTTGATCAGTAAGATGTCTGATCAGTTCGTTCCAAGGTTCCCCACCAGGCGCCAAGCCCTTGACCAACAGCTTTGCGAAGAGTGCCTCTGATTGAGTTTTGGGGTCGATTATGCCCAGTCCGCCTTTGGCAATGGGCAAGGTGAGGGTGTCCCATTTCACCTTAGCTTGGGCGGGCTTGGCTTTACCACCCCATATAAAATTTCTGACCACCCCACGTACCTGGCTGCACATTTTGAGATTTGGGTTCCAGCATGCAGCCAGGTACCACATTGAAGCTAGAATTACCTGGTTGGCCACTAAAATCCTCCCTGCAAGCAAAAGATTGCTATGGTTCCAGCTGATCAATTTTATTTTTAGCGCAACCATCATTTTGTCGAAATTGGCCTCTGTTGGGAGGCGGAAGCCTATTTGAACCCCTAGGTATCTGATGCCTTCGCCCTTGGGGATCCATTTGAGAATGACTTCATGTCCCCAACTCCATGCTCTCTCTCTCTTGCTCGCCCAGATGGCGACGGATTTATTCCAGTTGATCTTGGCGCCCGATGCCTTGCAAAAGGTTTCTAGCACTCCACGGGTCTTGTCCAAGTTTGCTTATTCACCTTTGAGATACAGAGTTGTATCGTCGGCAAATGTTTGGTCCCTGATTCTGCCCCCTCTTAGCAGAGTCAGACCTTCGATGGCGTACCTGGGGTTTTCCAACATGTGCCCCAGAACGTCGGTAGGGTGCTAGGGGGCACCCCTGGCGGACTGATTGAGCAAGCTGAAAGACTGGCCCCGCCTCTCCATTAATTTTGATTGCTGAGGAGGCTTTGTGGTACAAGGTGCAGACCCATCGCGCCCAGGTGCTGCTGAAACCGAGTTTGGTCAGGGTGGTGAATAGAAAATCCCATTCTATTCTGTTGAAGGCCTTTTCAAAATCCAACGAGAGGAGTACCAGATCCTAGTCGCTCTCCACGGCCCAGTCCAGGGAGTCCTGAGCGATAAAGGCTGTCGCAACCCTAGCTTTGGGCTCGCGACCAAGGCTAAGGGGGTTGCAAGGTTGCGGGCCAAGAGGAAGCCCGGGAGTTAAGCTAAGAAGAAGCCCGAGAGTCACATCACATACTCCCGGGAGTGTTAGAAAATGTGAGGGGGTATGAGGGAGTGAACCCTCACACTTCCAAGGCAACTCCCACTTTGGGAGATGGAGCCCCGGTGGACTCCCGAAACTTCAAAGAGCGATTGTAGGGGTCAAACCCCAATATCTTGTGACGTTATTTATATCATTGGAAAGCTCTTGGAGCGTAGATGTCAAAAATGGGTTTGCATTGCTCGTTTGGACATTTGAAAAACAAGTTATGGCCAAAAGAAAGGTCAGGAGTCGAATTGCCAGTTTGACTCCCAACCACAAAAAGTCCGGAATCGACCCGATTTACTTAGCTGCAAGGGGCGTGCCACACATCATTAGAAATCTCTCAACGAGAGCTACAACTTTGCTTTAGACCGCATTGCGATCTAAGGTCTGCTCGCAAAGTTATGGGGTTCCAAAGTAGTGGGAATCCCATTTGGCGCGATTTCGGGACTCCCACTTGGGAGTCCCGGGAAAAATAGCCATTTGGATGTAACCTCCGTGGAGAGCTGTAGAGTATATTATAAGGGGGAAGGTGGTGGCTTCCCCCAAGTCCGGGCCGTGGTGAGTCTTGTGGGTTCGTGTTGCCCGTGGCTCGTCCTAGCACCAAGGGTGCTCCAACTATGCACTAACCACTTTGTGTGGGTTGTGTGCAGGCCCGTGTGAGTGAGTGAAGCTTGTCAACTCTTCCTAGTACCATCTCGGAGCTCCAACACGCCCCTCTACCCCTTAAAGTGTTGTGAGCTAGGGAGCGTGCTCCGACTCCTCCTTCTTCCGCTGTTTTTCCTACTTGGGCTCACATTTGAGCCCTTTGAGGAGTTGGGAGTGCGTCACTTAAGAATCGTCTAAAAAAAGGTGCATTCGGAAAAGAGAATCATGAGCCTCTCTGATACACGTCCAGACAGTAAAGAGCTCCCATCGCCACCGTGGAGACTTAGGCTACGTTCCCCTTCCTTAGACCACCACACTTGGGGGACTAACACCACTCAGGCATGACAGATGCTGATGCAGACTAAGGATGCAAACGTGGCTTTATTAACTTCCCAAAGTTATTTCCCCATTCTGTCCTACCCAAGGATACCCCGTCTGAGGTTTTTAAGGCTCATCTGCACTAGGCTCAGCACATAGGTTAAAAAGTGTTCAGCCAGTCTTCTTCCACTCATGCAAAAAAATAAAATAAAATAAAAAATCTAGATGCCCATTGGACTACAGCTCAGATGTCCTTAGTTTGTCATCATGCCTCAACATCAACCCCTCATAGAAAACATTGAAACTTACATTACATTTTTGTCACTGAGTAATAACTGGTGCAGAAGAAACAAATATAGCAACTACAAATCGAGACAAGAAAAACCAGCTATCTCTTGTGACTAGTTTTGCAAGAAGAACTTTGCTGCTACATTGCTTCAAAATCCTCCCTTTTATCTTTCCTTTTCCCATCAAAGGCTCCAACCTCCTTCAATGCCGCACCCTTTCACAACCATCTGTAGCTTTGCATCGATAAGCTTTGCATAATACACAAGCAAACAAATCCTCTTGCCCTTTCTCACAAGCTTTCTTGAAATTGTTATTGCTATGACTATCTTTGACAAACAAACAATGAGGAAACATTTTTCGTTGTTAACACGTAGAAAATTGACAACAATTGCAAACAAAAATTAAAACCCTAAAACTTGCTATGTTCACATTATAATATTAGTATGTTCACTTCATTTCACATCATAATTCCACATGTGAATTAAGGGGCACAAACAACATACATGTACATGTGATGGGGTAGAGTTTGATGTTTACAATGTGTTCCCATCAAGTTCCCAAAGGGTTAATCGAGTGTTCTCCCAAGATGTTTTCAATAACACCTTAAATTTTATTCCATATTGTTTGGCCACAATCCAACTTCCATGTATATAAATTGTACATGGGTGCCAAAAGGAATTTGGCTTTTTTTTTTAAAGGGAAGCGTATTTAAACTTATATTTTGGAGGAATGCCCAATTTTCTTGAAATTTGAGTGATCAACCAATCAATATGATTTCTTCTAACATTAAAATAAATGTTGTCAGTTCACTCCCCATTTTAATAAGCAACCCCAAGGAGGAGACTAGAATATATCTATTTTGGGACTATCCAAATCTTCATTAAATTTCTCTATGTTGGCCGATCAAAGACGCCCATCGTCTCACAAAGTGCATGGGCACGCCTTGAAAAGGATGAAAACCTTGTTGAAATAATTTGGGCAAGTAAAATTGCCTATGCAAAGCCTTTGAAAGTTGCATGGGGCACTTGGAATTGGACATTAGAATCCAATAAACACAACCGAACCAAAGAAATGGATGCAATATCCAAATATCACGATTCCAAAATGATTCATGGGCGATATATTTCCATATATATATATATACATTGTTTGCATCTTAACATTGGAATGTAACTTTTTTTTTTGTTTTCTTGTGTTAAGCATCAGGGCATAACATAGGAGGCTTTTGTTGCAAATGCAATTTGATTTGCGCTTGAACATTATCAACTATTTACTCATCACCATGCAACAAAAGCTGTAGAAGCTACAACAAAGTATCGTACCAGTATGAGCATTCCTTCTAGTTCATCCTCCTCGAAGGAATAATTATAAATATAGCTTTAGTGCACATATGCACCATTTTGTATCGAGCCATTATATATTAATTTAGCATGATATATTTTTGTCGCCATCTTCTTTGTAGTGTGGTTACTTAAACATTTTTGTATCAATTCACTAGTTTTAATTAGGGGGGACATTGGGTTTAGGGAAATTAAGCCCACCTTTTTGTCACTAATTGTTGTAAGGTAACCTTTTTCCTAACGTTTATATTATTTTCATGGATTTTTTAAAAACGAATTTATGTACTCATGTACACACATATTTCTAACGAAGTTCTTATTTTTCTTTTCTTTTTCATTAAAGGAGAAGAGAATGAAGGTGACTTTGTGGCAAGGGTATGAATGATAAAAAAACCTTCCCACTAGTTGGGGACCCCCCCAAATTAGGTCTAAAACATAAATTGATAGTTTGTAGACAATTTAGGGTTATGCAAAAATAATTCCAAAGTTAGGTTTGACATTTAGTTTTTAAAAATTGTTAAATTCCACCATTAAAGTTATGCAACCAATTCTTTTTGTGTTTATTTAATTTAAGGTCAATGTAAGGATGTTTTGTTACATACAAAGGTTTTAACTCAACATTTTAAGGTTCATTATATAGGTTTGCTTAATTTTTCAAATTTAAACCTATGTATCCATTAGGTTGTAATGTCTTCATGATGAAGGTTAAAGTTTTCAATTTGTAATACAGTTCCTTATCACCCTATGTTAAATCCCAAATTACAATACCTAGGTAAATCTATGTTGTGTAATCGCCCTTGATTTCATAATGCAAAAACTTGTTCCTTCATCATCTAAGGTTATGTAAGATCATCTTATTTACCAAATGTAATACTTGCATTTAGTGTATAAAAACAATAGGACATATCCAAAAAAGATACCTATTTAAAAAAGTTTAACCAATTATCAATACTTTCATCTTTAGGTGTAAGCATTGACTTTGTGCGTGTCCTAATTTTTCCAAACTTTAATTTGTAATACCTACATCATTTTTAATGAGTGTTCAAATGATCATTAAGGCAATTTTGCCTTTATTACTATAATGTAATATTACTAATCTACCATAGTAAGCTTATCATTATACCTACATAAATCTATATTGTGTACCTTCACCAAAAGCCCCCTTTTGGTTAATAAAAATTTATTATGCAGGTATTGTAAAAACTTAGTCTTTCATCATTTAAGTTTACTTAAGGGGATCTTGTTCACCAAATGCAATACCTACATTTAATGGATCGAATGTAATAAGAAATATCCAAATGATAATTATAATTAAAGCAAGTCATCATTCTAATGAAAAAGGTAGGATAATACCCGCATTAAGTGGTCAAATCCCCCTTTGGAAAGAGTATGCAATACCTTCATTTAACGTAATTAATGTCCTCAAAAGATATGAAATTATATGCAATACTTGTGTTGGTGCTTGTTAACCTTTAACTATGATATACCCTAAACCTTACAATACTTGCATGTAATACCAATTAAATGCCACAATAAACAAAATGGGTAAACATTCCTCGCATATTAACATGGTGATTATTGTACAATTGACTTGCAATACCCAACTTTATATGATGTTTGAGTGAAATATTCTTGTTTGTGAGTTTTAGAAAATATGTGTTATATAGCCTTAACAATGTAACTTTAACTTTCAAACCTTATATATTCATTGATACAAAATCAATGCATTAACACATAAATAATCTATTCTTTGACACAATTGTAATATGATGCACATTTTAGTAATTGAAAATTAAAATGGGTGATAAGTACAAACAAGTTTGTGTTTTTTTTACTCATGAACCTTCTTACATATATTTCCATGTTCTAACATTGTATCATGCCAATCCATCATCCGGTGCATTGAATTACCAAATCCATCATTAACGTAATGAAATACCATGTCGAGATGCATGATTTCATTCACCTTGGAAAGGCGAATACCTAATGCATCTGTTGTAATAACATGCAACAATGATGTCGTGTGGTCTTTGAGTTGAACCCCACCTTTTTTATTTCATTGATGATTTCATGCATTATGTCACCCATTTGAATAAGTGTTTTTTCCATGGGGGTGGATGAACTTGAAGGTTGGTGGTGATATTTCTCTTTTTCCACATTTGGGGAGGTATCATCTGGTTTCATAAGCTCACACATATCAACAACCCATGGTTTTTCAAAGTGATTTTCATCGACTTCATCATCATTAGATTCATTATCATAAATGTGCAAATAGGTAGGGTCCGCAAACATGGCAACAAAACCTCCATGATCATATGCATACCATGTCCCGCAATATTGAATGATATTTTATTTAATGAGATTGGTACATGTAAAAAAATGGCAACTTGATGTTTACACAAATTTCCACACAATGCCCATTCACATGTGCAACAAACATATTTGGTGAAAGGAAATGGGACCTTATATGTCATATTTTGATGTTATTGGCTTTGTACCATCCATGCATGGTTAATTTTGTTCGAATCATCTATCCCATGGGTGACATTGGTGTTAGGGATCAATGTGGCCTTTTCAACACTCGTTTTCATAATGCGTTCCATAACCTTATTTTTTATGAACCCATGTTTTTTCATTTTTACTATGTGCATGTAGTGTTTTGCAACCATTGTTGTGAGTCTCCACACTAACCAATCAATTTGTCGACCTTGAAAGCCCTTTTGTTTCCAAAGAAAACGAACGTTTCAATGTCCCATGGTAAGATTCAATTGATGCTTGTGTTACCTAATTTGAATGTGGCACTTATTGAAGCCCCACCATTCACAAATCTACAACAAGATATAATGTGCATCCATAAATTGTCATGCAGGTATTGCATTTCCTTCTACCATATATAATATGGATTAGGGTCATAATATGAGTATTACATTTTTTTCCCATATACAATGTGCATCTTTAAATTGTTATGTAGGTATTACATTTAGGGCTCCCACATATAGTGTGGATTAGGGTCATATGTGGGTATTGCATTTTGCCCCCACATGGGACTGTTAAATCCACCATTGGTGTTTTTACCTTAATTCAAATAGTGAATATTTTGGGATATGCACAACATGGTGGAACAACAATAATGGATTAAGAGTTAATTCACGTACCAACTTGGAAACAATAGGTCCAAAAATATTGAGTCCATGAATCACCGAATAAATGTTGGGTGAAGTTTTCAATGATCTTGTTTCTTTCACAAATCATGAAGACTTCAATGCTTTCATTTGGTTCAATGGGCATGTACATGACGGTGTGAAGGTCATCCAATATTACATGTCACACTTCATTGTCTTTGATTTTTTTCATTGAACGTAAGCACCAAGCCTTTAAGACGTGCCATGCGCAAAGGTAAATGGGCATTTGGATTGTTGCCCCACATAATCCTAATAATGCATAAAATAATAATTTATTATCATTTCAATTAATAACATTATTTATAATGGAGAATGTGGGATGAAATTTTGAAATGGTCGCATGTACATAAAAGCTCAAAAAAAGGTAGAATGAAAATAAAACTCACCACAATGTTCGTAACTTTTATGGAACATTATAAATAATGAAACATGAAGGTTTCCATTTAGGGTTTTTCCTTAGAAGCTTTGTTTTCAAAAGAGTTAGCCATTCCACCAAATCATCGTATGTTTGGCGACTTGTAATGATCCATGCAATTAGCACTCTAGTGCAATGTGCATCAAACACCATCAATGTGAACAAATGAAATTTCACATCATTGGTGCCAAAGGTGGCATCCATTGATATTGCCCCATTACCACTTAATGAAACCATGGCTTGCGATTGAAATGGGGTTTGTATCCCTATTGTGAATGGGACATGAATCCCATTATCCTCACTTACATCTTGAAAATAAAACACATCATCTAGATGATTAAATGCCCATGTGTGAAAGGAAATGGCCAGATTTTTGTGTAAACGCCAACTCCTTTTTTTGTGTTTGCAATCCAAGTAAACAATGTTTTATTATCTAATGAAATCATCCTTTGTCATCATTTCTCCTACATTGATTCTGACCCACCATATTACCTTATGCTTTTCATATATTTGCTTGACAATGTGGCCTAAATCCAATTGGCTCCAAATGTGGTCCTTGAAAGTTTGTGACATTCATGGGGCAAAAAAAGATGGTCGCTCAATGGAATCAAGGTCATGTTTGCCATGCGTAGGTTCACTATTGGCCCATGTATGAGGTCAATGGTAGAAGATTATCTCTGCCACCTCGAGTTGTGCGTACAATTGTCTAATTGAAAGTTGAGTTAAACAACCTCGTTTAATGGATTGATGGTGATTTGGGTCTCCATGATTATCTTCCGGCCCATACCCACATGCATACCTACAAAATGTGAAATCAATTTAAGACCTAAAGTTTGGTACAATATGAAGTTAAAAAACAAGTTCCAAATAACAAATGTGGATAATATAACATCATACCAAATATGGCCATAGTGGTTTTAGATTCTTGGCATTTTTACATTTTCTTGTGAAAATATTTGTTTATAAATGTTCCACTCCATCATGGAGTCTTCATGGCTTCGTTCACCGTTTAAAAATTATGAGATTTGTGCATGTGGGATGTATTCACACTCAACCTTGATTATATGTGCCCCTCCATGTCAAACATCCTTTTTCCACGCTAAGTCCATGTTGTTAAAGGGTAACTTCTTTGGGTTTTGAATTTCAATATATTGATATTTTGAAACACGACCCATGTTTGAAATTACGTTTTGAATTGATTATACAAGAAAAGACAATAAATTGATATTGACGTACAAAACTTTATATTTGCAATATGTTGAATTGCATGTTAATTGTCATATTCAATACTAATGCAAATGTACATGTTTTAAATACTTAACTTGTATCCCTCATTTAAACCCTACACAATCATGCATATAATACCCTAAATGTTAAGTATGAAGAACATATGATATGGTCTATGGCCATAATTTTTAATCCATATTATCTATGGATAATTTAAATGTAATACCCACATGATAGTTAAAAAATTGCACTATTTATGGGAGAAATAAATGTAATACCTACATGACAATTTAAAGATGCACATTGTATATGGGGGATAAATGCAATACCTACATTATGACCTTAATCCACATTATATGTGGGAGCCCTAAATGTAATACATGCATGACAATTTAAAGATGCACGCTATATATAGGGAAAAATTGTAATACCCACATTATGACCCTAATCCACACTATATGTGGGAGCCCTAAATGTAATACCTACATGACAATTCAAAAATGCACACTGTATATGGGGGAAAAATGCAATACCTACATTATGACCTTAATTCACACTATATGTGGGAGACCTAAATGCAATACTTGCATGACAATTTAAAAATGCACATTTGTATGTGGGGGTGAAGTTTAATACCCACATTATGACCCTAATCCACACTATATATGGAAAAGGGAAACACAATATTTGCATGACAATTTAAGGATATAAACTATATGTGGGGGAAAGTGCAATACCCACATTATGACTCTAATCCACACAATATATGAAAGAGGGAAATGTAATACCTACATAATAATTTAAAGATGCACACTATATGTGGGTGGCAAAATGTAATATTGGCATTATGACCTTAATCCACACTATATATGGGAAAAGGAAACATAATATTTACATGACAATTTTAGGATACAAACTGTATGTGGGGGAAAGTGCAATACCCACATTATGACCTTAATCCACACTATATATGGAAGAGGGAAATGCAATATTTGCATAACAATTTAAAGATGCACATTATATGTGGGTGGCAAAATGTAATATTAGCATTATGACCCTAAATCCACACTATCTATGGGAGGCCAAAATGTTAAATCCATATATCAAACATGGAACATTTTTAGTGGAATTTTATGACCGTATTAAAACCATCCAAGGAAATTGATTTCTTTAAATTAGGAACAAAACAATAAGAAAACATAAGAAAATGATTAAGAAAATACATCATACTGTTGATGTTAGAGGATGATATCACATTCAAAGGAGTTGTATTTTGATTTGAAAACACAACCTAAATAAATCAACACACATTTCATTAAACCTTAAACTTTAAACCCTAAATAATCCTAATGGTAAATGCTTTCGACCTAATGATTGTACAAACAAATTACAAATGGAATACAAATTTTTTTATAGCAACTATGTTTTGAATTTTAAAGTTAATCAATTAAAAATTATAATGAATGGAAGCATTAGCCTTAGAATTCAAAACTAATTATCCCAAAATATTTATGTATAAACCTAAGCAATTTTAATGGTAAATGTCATAAAAATTAATAACTATATAAACATATACAAATGCCATACAAAATAATCTTTTAGGAGTGAGTGATGAATTAAAATTGAAACACAATGAAAATAAAAAACCAAATGAATGAAATAAGAGTTTATTTTCTTACCTTTAGTGTGATCACTTCAACTTGAAACTTTTTTCATTCACCTTCAAAAGAGATCAAATGAATCTTGTTGCAAGTATTTGTATGTGAAGATTTGACCAAATTCCCCCCCCAAAATCCAACCTAGGATTGATTTTGATTTGTATTAAAAATTGTACAAATATTCATAAATGTTTGATGTCTTTTTAACTTTAAATTTATCAAGCCTATTCTTTAATTAAATTAAGTACATTTTGCATTAAATGGTCCAAAGTGAAGGTAGAGGATTGTCACCAAAAAAATTATCGCAATTGCAATACCCACATTTTACATTATAATTTTTGCAATTGAAGTCCACAATTTGCAAGTGCATAGGTTTTGCCAAGGGATATAAGTTTAATCAATAAGAAATATAGGTATAGCCAAAAATTAAAAGTTTAGCAAAAAAAAAAAAATTAACCAAGAAGAAATATAGGTTTAGCCAAAACATAGAAGTTTAGCTAAGAAATATAAGTTTAACCAAGAAGAAATATAGCTTTAGCCAAGAGATAGAAATTTAGCCAAGAAATAGAAGTTAGCCAATAAGATATAAGTTTAACCAAGAAGAGATATAGGTTTAGCCAAGAGATAAAAACTTAACCAAAAAGAAATATAAGTTTAACCGAGAAATAGAAATTAGCTAGTAAAATATATAGGTATAGCCAAGAGATAGAAGTTTAGCAAAGAAATACAAGTTTAACCAAGATATAGAAGTTTAGTCAAGAAGAAATATAAATTTAGTGAAGAAATAGAAGTTAGCCAATAAGATATATAGGTAAGTAAAGGATTAATTGTTAGTTAGTAGGCAGGGCTAAGATTTAGGTCAGTATAATAGCTAGGTGGGTGGGTAGTATGGAGGTCAGGGTTGGTAAAAAATTGGCAATGAAAAAAAAAATGGTCAAAGGTGGGCAGTCAAAAAATATTGACTATGGTAGAATGTTGGTTAACGTAAGGTAAAGATGTGAATGAAAAAGAGGCGAATCATCCAGCCCATCCTAGGGACAGAACGGCCAACTGGTGCAGTCATGGGGGCTGGTTCACTCTGGCCGTTCTTGCTGGTTTCCTTGAGACTGGATTTCGATAGTTGCAGTTGAATTATTCCTGTCCCAAGGACTCTCTACAGCTTTAGATTGATAGTTAGTTAATATATCACCAAGCACCCGAAGGAGTGATTTGTTTCAACAAAAATTTATAGTTTTCCTGACAGAACAACTGTGAAAAGTTTGGAATTTGTTTTTTCTATTGTAAATCTGACTAATATTTCTTTATTACTTTTTTGGGCCTATTTCTTACTGATTTAAAAAAACCGCCTTCCAGTGGCAAGTGCACCATCCATTGGAAACCCATCTATGACTCAGTTGCGGATGAACACAACTATGTTTTCAATTAGGTTCCACTCTGATAAAGCATTGTAAGCCCTCCTATTTCCACCTCATTATAAATAAGTACCCCCAGTTTATAATGAGGGTAGTAGCTCAGGTTGAAAATGATTACAAAAAGTTTTGAAAATAGAAATTCCATGCAGTCAACAAGAAGGCTCAGCATGCACCCCCTGGGCTTAGTTTTTTTCTTTTGGGTTTTGGGGGAGGTGGGAGTGGGGTGGAGGGCATTTTTTGTTTTGTGATGTTTCCAATGTGTTCCCATCAGGCCCAAAGTTTTCCTCGAGATGTTCCAAATAGCACCTTCATTTTATCTCATATTGTTTGGCCACAATCCAACTTCCATGTATATAAAGTGTAAAGGGGTGCCAAAAGGAATTTGGCTTCTTTTTCAGGGAGAGAATCATATATAGGCTTTTATTTTGGGGAGTGCCCAATGTCCCCCGAAAAATTGGGGACGGGCTAATCAATATGTCTGCTTCTAAAACTAAAAATAAAAGTTGTGGGTGCACCCCCATCTAATAAGCAGCCTGAATGAGGAGAGTCAAATATATTTATTTTGATACTGTCCAAACTTCAAAGCTTGAATAAATTTGGCTACGGGGCCAACCAAAGATGCCCATCGCAAAGAAAAAAATTGAACTTTGGGGTACCCGCAACTAATCAATACTACTGTGGCTTGTGTAATCGGCCCAGGTGTGAACATGGGAATGTAAAGTTGTAGAGAGTCCTAGCAACAGGAGTAATTGCACTATTGAAATCTAGTCTCAAAAGGCAGCCATGTGGATCCACGTGTGGATTAAGGGCACCAACGACGTACAAGTACAGGTTTCCGGCATTTAATACAAATTGGTGAAATAGTGCATAGTGTGATTCATATTAATTAGATCATAGGTACGTTCACAACTTTTTCTTTTTAAAAAAGGAGCCATATTGATTGGCCCATCAGCAATTGTTTTGGAACATTGGGCATGTCCCCAATAGAAGTACCTCTTTGGATCCCCAGTTGCAAAATAGAAACAAATGTGCACCCCTGGATTTCACGATTTTAGATTATATACAGGGGGAGTTGAACTTTGGGGCAAACCATATGTGATAAAACCCAGGTGCTATTGGGAACATCTCGGGGAACGCACTTGGGAACCCTTTGGGCACAAAGGAAATTTTTAAAAAAAGAATTCCCTGCCTCCCCCCCTCAGAAAGAAAAAAACTGGATCGTTTGTGAGTACATGCTGAGCCTTTCCATTGGCTGCATGAAATTTCTCTTTCCAAAACTGTTGGTCACCATTTTTCACATAGGCTAATGGCAGGGGCAGAATTTTGGGGACATAGTTAGGTGGTCATGTGGGCTCGTTCCTGTGGAGCAATCATGGTTCACCCATCTGAAGTGCAACATGGCAGGAACCCTTTTGTTGGCCTAGCCTACCAAGGCAAGGATATTGTGTTTAAATTCATTATGAGTATAGTAACTCAAGGGATTTTGGTCCCTAGGTCTATTTTTGTATGAGGATTTTTAACAGACGATATTTTGGCTTGTGTTGAAACTTGAGATTAGTTAAAGAGTTATATTATCTTGAACGATTTTGGTTTCTCTTAGAGGATTTTTTGAAGATTATATTTTTGCATGGTGGAATATTTGAGCTTCCATGAGTCTTCTTTTGCATTCAGATACTTTTTAATGTAAATGGCAAGGCTGCAGTGTGACACACCCCTTGTTTAATAACTGAATATTTCTCTTCAGCATGGGCAACAATGTACATATGTATGATGACAAAGAGTTTTGGAAATAGAAATTTCATGCCACCAACAAGAAGGCTCAGCATGTACTATGGGGCTTAATTTATTTGGGCTTCTTGTTGTTGTGCACTACTAGTTATGATCAATTATTTTATTATTGTGGTGGATGTTTGGGGGAATGGAGACATATTTTTATTGATAATGTTATTGTGTGAATGGAATCACATTTGTGTGACATTATAAATATATTGTTCAAGGTTAATCGAAATGCTATGTCAGTCACATATATTATTGTGAAAAAATCACTAAATGAATCATCTATCCGTTGCATGATATTCACATATGTGTATAATAAGTGTTTAACACTAATTATATTAGTTAATAATTGTATGGTGTCATATGACAATTTGTTCATTATTAATGTATTTGAATCATATAATTAGTGCAATGTAATTAGGAATGGAGGCATGTATTTTGATTAATATCCAATGATTATTGTTTATGAATAGATGTTGAAAACAATTGTTTAGGTATTTATATATGATTCCTATATGTGTTGTTGGTGACCTAATGATTGTAGTTTTTGAATGTATAACATTTGCATTGTGATTTCAAGATATTAGTTGTTTAACCATCCACTAGGATTGAGGAGTATATTTCATCATTTTTAGTTAATTGGATTTTTTCATGCCAATAGTTAATGACAACATCATTGATAATGTCATTGTTTGAATCATCATTTATTGTAATTATATTGTAATGTTTTTCATTGTTGGATTTCAATGGACAATGATAGTGTTGGGAAAAATATATGGTGCTAAAAATGAACAGACTTGCACAAAAAGTTAGTTGTGAACTATTAGTTTCAAGACTAAAAACTTATTGTCACTCCCATGTTATCATTCAAAGTCTTAATATTAATTCATTGCATTGACATTATTATGATATGCAATAGGATCATAACTTGTACAAATATTAACTTCAAGAAACAAGAATTTGAAAAACATCTCATTTTGATAAAACAAAATATGATCATATATTTGTCTTTGACAATTATGATAATATAACAATGCATGACAAACAATGTAACTTTGCAATCATATGAGACAATGGCATGTACCAAATCAGAATTATGACCTTTTTGCAAATGTTACATGGATTCATCATTATAGCACTAGCTTCACATCTCACAATTGTTTTGGGTGATTTTAACATCAACAAGCTTACAACCTCACATGATTCACCTAGTTCTCAACTACTTTCTAAATTTATGACCAATTCAATCTCAAACTCCATATGCATAGTTCCACAACACAAAAATTGTTCATTACTTATCATATATGGACAAATGTCATTGGTAATGAATTTTTCGCAGTGTATCATAAGCATACATCACCTGAATAATCAAGAACCCAAGATTGCATTCAAACTTCCTAACAAATTGTCCATGTTCAATGGAAAACAACTAAGCTTTGTTTCCATTAGACCACTAGATGTATTATAAGATATTGTTACTATATACTTATCTTTCACTTAATTTCATAATCACTACAAGGACAAAACCATGTCACCACTCTTACTGCCTTGTTTTACATCAATTGCATCTCTTGTTATCAAAGCTAATGTGCCACCCTCTCTCAGGCCTAAAGGCAAGTGACATTCGTTTTTTCCCCATTTTTATCTTGCAACACCTAAATCTTGTAATTGCAAACCTTGCCTTCACTCTGCTTGTGAAAAAAGGCAGTGATTTTTTTTCCATGTTTGAATCAATGTTACATTAGTACTGCCTTCAACTGAGGGTGTATTCTAATTCTACTAACATATGCGTGCAGTTTTACAAGATGCACGATTGTCAGTCTTCTGGTATAATAAAACAACTGCAGGTCTATTAGTGGCTCCACATAATGCATCCCAGCCAGGTGCTACATAAAGTCATGTTACACGTCATATAGTGTTAATGATGCATGCCACTTCACTGGACATTCCAACCTGGCTATGGATACCAATGGACCATTCCTTTGACTATAGAAACTAGAATACTGCCAGTCTTGATTTGGAGTAAACCAGTTCACTCTTCCATGATTAAAACAAGTTTTTGTGACCTCAAAGGGAAGATTTCTGAATGTAAGATTTCTGCATCTTTTCAGTAGTTGCTTAGCTTCAGTCCCATCTGCTTGCATGTGTTTTTGGTAACATCCTTTTAGTGCACACTTTCTCTTATTCATGCAGTGAAGTGTTTGGCAGTAGCAACAAGTCTCTGCCTTTGAGTTTTTCTATTAGATCTTGCAGACAGCTTGTCTATATTGTCTGTATTCTATTCAAGTATTTTCTACAAGGTGTACCAGGGGAAAAAACAAATAATGAAGTCCCAGTACTAACAGTTCCCTCCAGAGAGTAGACATCTTAATCTGTCAAAGCTCTTCTGTCAATCAAACTGGTACAAACTTGAATCACTTCCAGCAGACAAAAGGGACAGAGACATTTATGGTTTCAAGGTTTATTGACAACCAGTTTCTGACACTTTTGACATTTAAACAGGGTTGAAGTGCAGCCACTAATACATCCAACTGGTCAAGCCTAGCATGTTAAGAGCCAGGAAGGAACACATACCAGTCATTCATAGATCATCAATTCAGCAAAACTTACCTGATGGATCCACTAAACATAAGACAAGCATTGATCTATGATGAGAACACATTTGACACAGAGCCAGCAGCTGCAGCTCAGTACCAACATCGCAAGTAATACTACCTCCAGCTCAGGCTATTTATTTATATTGATTACATCATCTTGCGGTAGTTCTGCCTTGAAATTGGGTTCATAACCACCGGACAAGATGCCTCTCGGGGCCAGCCTTCATCAAACTTCCTCAGGGTCTCCTTCAGCCACTCCTCATTCTGTAGGGAAGGTGGCACAGTACCTGCACAAGGAAAAGCACAACCCCATTTCTGTAAGTCAATTCACACCTGCAAGGACTGTTCTTTGGAGAAAGATACAAGGACAGTTTGTCTCAGCAGGACTTCTTACCCTACCATCCACTGACATCCACTGACTTCCAAGCACTCTTGTTGCAGCTCTTTGACCACATCTTTACTCACAAACTCATGCAGGAACACTAACCCCTAAATGCCTTATGATATCATAATACACTCAAATGAGATCACTTTTGTCCTCTTAGGCCAAGGAAATTGTATTACCTACCACTGAAATGACACTTTGAAGGTAACTATGATGTCAGCTCCCACCAAACCAAAATAAACATGACAAGAATGAGTGATCACCTTCATCACAAATGGCAGTGACTAGCTGCCATTACTCCCCACTTCGTCCATTCATGAAACAGGTGTAGAATAAGATAAGTACAAAGTAGACTACTCAAAATTTTCAGGCATACAACAATACAAAAAATCTATGTCCTGAGTTTGTCACATTCTGTAAGCATATATATGAAATGAAAGAGTGAACTCCACAACAATACTTTGAAGGCAATGTAAGAAGAATGAGTGCGGTCATGACCTTATAAGCAACACTCATTAAGTGTCAGATCATCACTTACATCATGCATCACAGTGACAAGCTGCCATGAATCCCCACTTCCTTCAGGAGCTCCTGATGGTGGGTACATAGACAAGTATATAGTAATTGGCCCAAAATTATGCACAAACTATACACAAACATCTGGATCTTGAGTTTCTGTCTCTCTTCTGGAACCAACAGCAAGACTCCTGGTCATCATATTGGCTAGCATGCAATAGAGATAGGTAATTAAAAAGTCGATAGTGTCCTAATTCAAGCTGCAATAAACTTGTGAGGGTAACCTTCACTTTATTTTAGCTTGTCCCTATACAAGCAAGCATCATCTTAGCCAAAGGCATAGAAACCCCTGCATAGGGGGCCATGATTGGGGTCTTCTGCTCCTTTAATCACACCCATGGTGATTACACGGATCCAGAACATTCACTAAAGCCAAGGAAAACATATTTATGAGATTGCAGAAAACAGAACAAGACTTTGAAGGAAAACACAGCAAGATTGAGTTGGTCATGAAGAAGCACATGAAAGAAAGCTTCATGTAATTTTAGCTTGCCACTGTACAATCAAACAATTGAGCCAAAACGCGCAGAGAGGTCCACATAGACAACTCAAGATGGCTGAACAAACTCCATCCTGTGACATACTAAGCAAGAGAAGACATTTGTACAATATTAGAATTTACCTCCAAGTTAGTACTGAATTGCCTTAAAATAGGGCAAATGTGCTACCCAACTCTAACAATTTGGCATTGTTCAATAGTCCACATTCCTCTCTGCATAATTCTGATCTCCAAAAGTTCTTAAGCCCACTTTAACTGACAAAGTGGTAATGTCATCATGTTCAAGATGAGCAACTCTGTCTACTGGTCGTTAAAGAAAGAGAAAGGGAAGAACCCCAAGAGGAAACAGGAACATGAACACAAAGAGAATGGGGGAAAAGGGCCAGAAATAGAAAAACCCAACAAAGGGGAAGAAACAGAGATAAGAAAGAATTAAAACTTTGAGGGAAAGAACTTGAGAGGACAAAATGAGCTTAAAAAAACTCCCCACTTAGAACAAAGACACCTTTTACAATAGTTTTGAAGATTCCAAAGGCAGAAACTCTAGACAGAAGTCTTTCTTTGTTAGCAGAACTCTGGTTTGATTAAAAATACACATTGAAGAGTTATCCTTTTTCTTTAACAGACCAATTAAGCTTGGAGCTCTTTGGATCTACAAATCCTTAAGAACCTGTAAGACTGACCAGTAACTGCTCCAAATTTCACAGCATCAGAAATAATGGAATCCACATGAGGAATGCAATTCATGTTGATACCTGCATATTCTGACTGAGAACAAGTGTCAAGAAATATGTCAATGCTAAAACCTTTAAAATCTTGGACATTGCTAAATCCAAGAAATTGCAAGAGAAGCCATAAGAAATGCAATAACGCTCACAAAACACTTTAGGTTATATGACACTGCCAATAGAGTCTTTGTGGAGATAAAGGAAGATGAATCTCAGAAACAAATGAATCATCTGCACACCTTCTTACTGAGGCTAACTTCTGAAAAAAGAATGGACAGCAATTGGACTTAATAAGACAATACAAAATATCAAACTCAAAGGAGAAAAAACAGAAATTAGCTATAAAGACCATACAATTTATACACATTTGTATAACAATTGATCGATCCAATGAGAGGAATTTTTAAAAATTGACTTACCAAAGTAGAGGAACAACATTATGGAACTACCAGTCTGACCATGTTAACCACAACCACAAAGAGTTGCTCAAAACATGAAGCCAGAATGAACTAGAAGCTGTAAGCATCAACTAGGGTTTCCCAGGCACCTGCACAGAAGTGTGAATCCAACCGGAAAAGTATGTCTAGCTTCTGCTTTTCGCCGATAAAGCTGGAGAAACGAAGAAAAAGCCACAAAAAAGCTACACACAACACAAACACGCTAGAGAAATCTAGAAAAAGCCAGATTCTCGAGGCCGGGTGGGGGGTGTTTAAAACGACCTGATCACCTTGTCTCATCAAGCTTTCCGGGACAAGCAAATCTACAATACAGCACTCGAAATCCAGCCAGCAGAGGATTAGAGAGAGCAAAGAAAAAGCCACCGAGTAATAAGACTCACCTCCAAAGATTTTTCTGTTACGAGACAGGTCCCAGAAGGCGTAGGACACGGCGAATGACGCCAAAACAGATGGCAGTACCACCTTGGTAAGCGATACCATTGACATTGCAGCCGATACCTTTACTCTCCTCCCCAGGCAGCGTCTAGGCTCCTCTTGCGCTTGATCGTTCCAGAAAGCCAAGGTGTGCAACCTTTGCCTGTCGCAATTGCCAAGTTCTTCGGTCACCCCACTCTTGTCTCTCTGCCTAGCTTTGCCTTCGGTTGTGGCCCAACATAGGAACTCGCTTTCGGACCCTATGGCTGCTCACCACCACTTCATTCTTATTTTGGTAGTCTTTTAGGAACCCATTTCTTCAGACCTTTCGGCCTATCAGCTAATCATTGTTCATTTGAACTTTTTAGGGTTGGAGCAAAAGAGTCCGGACTCCACGGATATTGGACAGGGCACACTTGGCATTGTTGCATCCATCATGTGGATCTTAGGAATTTTAGTAATTGCCTGAACGAGCATGGAATTTGGCAACCCAAATTGATTGATTGTTGTTGTGCTGGAGATTTATTGCTTGGTAGTAAATCTATTTATGAAGGAAGGTAGTTTGTTTTGTTTTGTTTTGGAGTGTAGTTATGAGATCCACCGAACCAGGATGCTTAAGATCGTGTTCTTGGTGTCTTTGGAATGCTCTCAACGAGGAGGGGTGCATGGGCCTGGTTCCATGACGTTTGGACTTCCTGTGCAAAAGTTGTTGAATATTGAATGATTTCTTCACTGCAAATTAAATTGAATCACAGCAGAAAATTTTGGAGGAATTGAAATGTGCCTTTGGTGTTGTTGGAAAGATCTTGATGAGCAGGATTCAATGGAATTTATTTGTTAAGATTTGGATTCAGAATGTGGGAGATATTGATTTTTAAGTGATTTCTGCCGCTTAAAATTCAAATAAATTCCAAAAAGCCAGGTTTTGGAAGGAAAAATCAGTTGAGGACGTGATAACACTTGAGCCAACGGCACTAGCCACACTAGTATGTATGGAATTCCAAAAGGGCCATGAAAGTGGGGAGGGTCAATATTTTGGGGCATCAAAAATTTTGCTGGGAGCTTGGGGTAAAAACTAGAATATCCTATATCCTAGGACCTCATAAAATCAAATATTGGCTTGGGCAAGGAAAATATTCCATGTCCTACGACCTAAGCAGTCTAGGGTTCATTTTTTCCTAGGCCCTAGGCAACCTATGGTCAATTTTGTCCTAGTCCTAAAATGGCCCATGGCGATTTTCTCATGGTGGGATGAACCTTAGGCCACCATGTCCTAGACCTTGGGCCACCTTGTCCTAGCCCCTGGGAATCCTAAGATCAGATTGCCGAAAGAAAATTTATACTGCCCATGAATGAATGCATAACATTCATTCCTTCCCTATCCAAACATCTTTCTTCTTCTTTTTTCCTTTAGGGTTAGGGGGTTGGGGAAAGCCAGTTGGTGGGACAGGGTTGTGGGGATTTCGAATACCTACCAACCTATCCAGTGTACCTACCTATCTATCTATGTAGGCTATCTACCCACCTACCTACCCACATAGACAGCCTATGCACATACTTATTCATTTATCTAGTGTACCTATCTATCTACCTTTTTATCTACTTAAAATAAAAGTAGGTAAGTCACCAAGTAGGTAAGGAAAAAGATGAATATGTATGTAGGTAGGAAGGTCTCTCTTTTGTTTTTTAGGTGGGTAAGAAGGTAGTTACACTATGTAGATGAATAGGTATGTAAGTAGGCAAGTAAGTAAGTGGGTAGGTAGTCTTTGTAGATAAGTAAGTAGGTACACTAAATAAGAAACATGTTTGAGTAGGTAGGCAAGTAAGTAAGTGAGTAGGTAGCCTACATAGATGGGGAGTAGGTACACTAAATAAGAAACATGTTTGGGGAATGGAGGAATGAATCTAATTCATTCATGAACATTTTTTAAAAAATCAATTTTGGGTAATTTAACCTTAGTCTATGAGGGGGGCCAAAACAAGATGGCTTGGGGTCTAGGACATGGTGGCCTAAGCCCAAACCACTGGTAATGACAAAATGACCATGGACCATCCAAGGCCTAGGACAAAATGGACCCTAGGTTGCTTGGGGTGTTTAGGACATGGAACATTCTAATTTTTACTTCATGCCCAAGCCAATATTTCATGTCTTGGGTCCCATGACATAGAACATTTTATTTTTACCTCTAGCTCAAGCCAAAATTTTGATGCCCCATTTCCCACTTTCATGGCCTTTTTGGAATTCTATAAATATGTGCACAAGTGTTCAGTTGAATGTATTATGGAATTTTCCACCTAGGAACTTGGTGAGTTTACCAAGGCAAATCACCCTTCTATTAAGTAGTAGTTGATTCTTCCAAGGTCTATTCCAAAGCGTAATCATTTTTCTCTAGTGATTCACATTGCAAGCATATTTTTCAATCATTGATTCACATTAAAATCAAGCCACATAACCAAAAGCGGAATCAATAGATTTTTTGATTAGGAAAACAATTATAAAAATGTTTAAATAGGACACAAAATCCAGTTCTATAGAGTAAACACCCCCAATAGTATTTCAACAAGAAGTTGTAAATGCGTCATTCATTTCGAGGCAACTTGACGTGGGTTTCCATGCACGGGCAACGTGGGCCCTGGAACAAACTGATACGGGAACGTGTCATATTTTGGTGGCGGCCTAACATCAGTTTCGGCTAGTCAAAAATCACACACCTCAAAACATGAGCCTCAAAACTTGAACCTTGAAACCACCCATTGAAACATGTCAAGTTTCGACGGATGGCCCAACATGCATTTTGATGCCCGAGCAACCCAAGCCCCCGAAACATGTAAAGTTTTGAGAGCTCTGTTTGGCCCCATCCACCCATATTTCATGTTCCCCCATGTGATTCCCATCCGTGCCGGGCCATGACCCATCCATGACACTTTAAACCTTTTTCAACTTCACATCGTCATCGTCATTGTGTATTTTTCCACCAAACTTTGACGTCTTCATCACTGCTCCCCCACCATAGATTTATTTAGGGTTTTGATAACAAAAAGAGGTCATGGCAACATTAGAGAAATTTTGTCTTTTCACCCACACTAAATCATTCATTATTTTCTTATTTATAGTTTTTTCACTTTCATTTTTCCCTTCGAAGCATAATAATGTTGTGCATGAATAGTCTTAGGAACCAATAGCATGTCTTGTTTCACCTTGTTGGGGCTTCTTAATGTTTGCAAGTGGATATTGGTTTTTATATTGTTTTCTAGTGAATGACACATGTGTCAAAGGTTGAGAAGTTGCACACCAAATATTTGCTTGCAAAAAAGACAGGTTTATTGCTTCTATTGTGTTCATTTCTTGCATTGTTTTGTTATTTGTTGTTGTCTTCTTGTTCTTTACTTGTTCATTTCTCGCTTGTTGTTTAGGTTTCTGATTTTTTTTTTGTTTTTGTAAACATGTTTTTGCAACAATCCACTTATATCTAATTCATTTCCCACATTGTTGGGTTTGCATTGTCTTGTTGTTTGTTTTTTTATTCTTTACTTGTTCATTTCCCTCATTATTGTTTGGGTTTCCAATTTTTTTGTTTCTATAAACATTTTTTTGCAACAATCCACTTGGTTTTTGAATACATATACTAAGTTATACTCTTGTAATGCTTCTCCCACAGCTCTTGGGTGTTCCCAAATAATGTTTCAAAATATTCCATATGTTACCTTCAAACATCCAAGAACATTGGGAGCAGTTTCACAAAAATGTAAGCTACAACATTTCTAAGTAAAAGAAGTATGGGTTCCCTTTTTGTTTCAAGTTAAACGAAATGATTTGACGGAATGTAACATTCGAAACATGACCAACTACACTAAAAACATGTTCCAATTACATGCTTCAACATCTTTGCAAGTTTTACATTTTTGTACACATGTTTCAATTATCTAATTGAATGGTAATTTTCAAATATCATTTGGCTCACCTAGGTTTAACCCATGTTTCAACATCTTTAAAAAATTTATATTTTTATACACAAGTTTCGACTATCCAGTTGAGTGGTAATTTTCAAATATTGTTTGGTTCAAGTTTTAACCCTTTTTAATTAACTTTTTGTACATAAATTTGTTACGTTTCTAATTTTGACCCTATAAATTTTATCAAAAAGACTCTACAATGATTGATTAAAAGCAGGTGGATGTTTGAAGGAAATGTTATGGTCTATCTAATACAATTGCCTTCAAACATCCAATTGTTATCTATTGACCATTATTTCATATATGTTTTTAGTGAATGAAGCCTTGACATCCTATTACAGTGCTCCTCCCATAGTCCTTGGGTGTTCTTGGACAATTTGAGGGTCAACTTCAACTTACCTTTAAACATGCAAGAACATCAAATGAAGTTTTGCAACTTGGTTACATCAATGACTTTGTTGTATTGCTTAGAAAAATCATTTAGAACATACCCTTGGAATATGAAAAAATATATAATAAACATGTTTTGAAACCTTTGAAACATGGTAACAACATGGTAAAAACTTTATCAAATCAATGTAAACCATGTCTCAAGAAGTTCGATGAGTAACAAAAGATCAAAATATTGGAAACATAAAGGAAACATTACAAAAACCTATTATATGAAGTTAAAAAGGGAAGTAACAACATAAGGTCGAAGAAACATGGACTTTTGAGTTTAGGAACTCATTATGTAATGAAAAAAGGAGAATTTTTAGAACTCATAGTGGTTAAAACCTAAATATGCCCCACAAGGGAAACAAAATGTTGAGTTTTGAAATTATTCCGTCTGATTGAAGGTGAATACTTGACATTATAGGGTACTTGACATTTCATTTCATGTTATTTCAACAACCCCAAATCAACATAATGCATTTTATAAAAGAATTCATTTTGCATTTTCTTCCTTTAGGAAAAGTAAATAGAGTTATCCTAATACATTATTTGAGGTGAAACTTGAAAAGGTCATGTTAGAAACATGGCTAGAATCTAATGCTTACCAAGATTGGTCAGTTAATATATGGGTTTGTTAACATATTATGTTTCGCATGGTTTGAGCAAAAAGACATCTTTCTAAACACTACCTTCAACCAAACTAGAAAATGGGAAAAGTCAAAAACATGGAATGCATCACAAGAAACATAACATTTAAAAACATAGACCTAAAAAATAGACTTCTAAAAATATAGAATTAGAAATATAGATTTAGAAGCCCAAAATGACACAAAAATGTAACATTAACATCCATAAAAGACAATATGCACTTGCAAAATGCGAAGCATTGAAATTCATTTTTTTGAAACATGAAATTTGATTCCAATAGTAACATTGAAATAACTTGTTTAGAAACATACCTCCTCATTTCCAAAAGTATCAGAAATATGGATTGAAACATGTTATTGTTGAAACAAAAGTTGAATTGCAAAACATTTAAAGTTGAAGTCATAAAGCTCATGTTTAGTTCCTTTTAGTAACTTCATTGCTTATAATGGGTGCATAAGCCCACCTCGTAATTTTGCCAATTTTGCCTATTGCCTTCCAGCTACTTGCTTCAAATCAATTGATAAATGTTGCATGAACATGTTGTTTTCAATAGCATTTGAAACTAGTTTCAAGATGAGATCACAAATATTCTTTTCAGGGCCTTGGGTGCTTTAGGGAATTAGACTTGTTCCTGGTGTTTGTTGCAAAGAAGGCGTGAGAATTGGGCAAGGACTAAACATGTTATTCAACCCACTGTTCAATGTTCCACTGAGTGAACCATACTAACGTGTAATCATCCTTCTACAAGATCAAGGCGTAGGAGCATGAATACTTTAATCTGATGTTTACATATGTTTTCCCTTTACGACTAGAGACAATTCATAGTAGGCCCATTCGAATTTTGGGTTGTAGACCTTGTAATTCACATGTTCATGTGTCAAAGAGGTGACAAATGCATATACACCATCGTTGTTTGGGAAAGTCATAGAATTGTTTGGGATTTCCCTTGCATGAAAGACAACATTAACAACAAATTGTTCATGCTTCCTATTTAGGATAAACCCTCACTTCTTTCTCAAACTTTGATACTAATAATGCAACAAAACATCTCCCAATAGCTTGTGGATGCACCAATCCACTTGACTTCCAGAAAATCGTGATTTTGCCACTCTCAATGTCACTTTCAAGTTTGCATAGGAACTTTCAATGGCAACATTAGTATCATCGTTGACATATGGGAAATTCTAATTCCCCATCACATTTCACATTTTGGCACCCACTCTGACGTAACGTACAACCAAAATGCTTAAGCATTTGGAATCATCTCCATAAGCTTTAACAATTCTTCCTTTGTGAATTCCAAAGGAGTTTTTCCATTGGGCTGCACTATATCATGCATGATATGCCCCATATTTTTTTAAACCTTTGCCCAAACTACATCCTTGATTTTAATGCAAGCTTGCTTCTACCAAGTTTTTTTTACATGCCAAATGCACAAAAATATCTTTGTGTTTGGCCATATTTTCTTGCAATAAGAAAAAAATCATAAACATGATACAAAAATCTTTGAAACATAGATAATTGTCTCAAAAACAATTATGTTCAGTTTGCAAAGGTCACTATGCACACACCACCTTAAGTCCACCCATGTCTTGACTTGAAATGTACCAAAATAATCCATTGAAACATAAACCACTAAAACCTAGTTCAACCATTGAAACCTAACATAACATAGTTAGACATGAAGGAATTTAGAGTTAGGGACCCCACAATGAAACAATATCTGAAACATGACACAATTTCATCTTGAAGCATATCCACATCCAAGTCACTCTAAAACATAAAAAACTTGAACTTTTAAACATATTTTTGAAACATATATTTTAAATCAAATATTGTGCACCTGAGTAATATGGAAAGATAAAAAAATTAAAATATTACCTCAAACTATTGATTTTCACATCAGCATCATCAATAATGAAGGCATTTAATTTCCAATTTGGTTTTAATTTTTGCATTTTTTGATTAATAACGTCCATCCATTTAGACATGTCATTTTGCTTACTTTAAGATGTGATTATGTATGCAACCAGATAGTCATTCTTCCATTTGTCAAACACCATCAATGTATACAATGGAAATTGGTATGAACATAAACAACTTTCAACATGTGTCAATAAATTTTAATCATGTTTCAACAAGGCTCCACATATTACAATTGTGTTTCATCATGTTTCAAAGGTTTCCTAGGCTTTGAAACATTTACATAAGTTATAGTGAAACAATTTACCTTATTTTCATTTGTTCCAAAAGTAACATGGATTGCAACGACACTCTGATGACCATATTGTTGCATCATCACTACTTGCCAAGGACTTTGAATTCCGATTGTGAATGGGATATTTCTACAACCTAATAGATCTCCACCAACTTCAAACCCACTCTCTTTATAATAAAACAAAACATCTGGGTTCTCTCGAACCCACATGTGAACACTTTCGACATCATTATCATGTTTCTTATATGTTTCCTTTGCTAAGTTTCATGCTATGTTTCATATGTTTTATTCACTGAAAAAGGTGTCCCTCGTCAAGTAGCCGCCAATCTACACAAGTTTTTGCACATTTCTATGATGTTTTGCCATCATTTGTAAAACAAAAAGCCCCAATTGCAAAAAATTAAATATGAAGTCCTTTAAGCCTATGGAAACATGTGCCACAAATGTAGTTTTGTCCCCTTAGAGGATGTTCCTATGGCAAAAACTTCATGACACATTGGTGTGTCTCTTCTTGTAGTAGCATATCTCTAAAATTATAGGGAGGAGATATAATTTTTTGATGGTAAAAGCACATTGGCAGCCTTTTTTTTGGGACCCTCCATTACTTTCAATTGTAATGCAAGTTTTTTATTCAAGATTGCTTTACCTCTCTTATCAGGAGGCTTCTTTTTTAAAACCATGTCCTCTATAATGCCAATAAACTATTTGTCTTATCTTCTAGGCCAAAATTGCAATTATACTTACAACTCACCAGTTCAAACAAACTCAAACTATGGCGAAATTTAATGTTTTGTAAGAAAATGTGACTTTCAAAAAACAAATGACTCCAAAAGAAAAAAGGTCGATGTGTGTTCAAAATTTGAAACTTGGAAAATTCGAAATAACTATCTCAACATGGATAAAATAGTTTCCCTCTTTCATTTCTTTGTAGTTATTAGCATGTGAACTTGCAATTTGTGTCACTGCATTATTCCTCCACATCGATAAAGTCTTACACTCAATTTGAAAGGATGTATGTTGTTTTGACTTTATGCGCTCCAAATTTGAAATTGATAGTCCATATCAGCTCCCTATGTGTAAAAACTCCGAGATGCAAATGTTGCACTACGCGTTGAATCCCCTGCAAAGGTTGTGTGTTCAAATCTAAATACAATTTATATATTATCTAAATACATATATCACTAGCATTGTTTGATCATGTATCACACACAAATATATTTAAGGGCAAAATTCATAATCCAATGTCTGTTATCATAGATAATGATTTAATAGATTCAAAGCAATTAAAATGTTTCATGGTATAACAACCAAGTGGAATAATGGCAATCAATGAATGCTAGTAATACATCCTCAAATTGAAAACTCTCAAATTTAGAAACAAATCCCCTTAGATCAAAATAATGCTAAAAACATGAAAAAAAAGTTTCAATAACCTAAAAGAGCAACATTAATATTTGTTGACAATAACAATTATAAAGAGTGTGACTTCATAATTTTTTTTTAAAAACTAAATTATTAAGTGTGTGCAACAAAACATATGCAAATAAACAATTATAGGAAAAATTATGTAATGTAAATTCAACTAAAAAAATTGAAAGGAACGATAAAGGGTCCTTGTTTAAATTGTTTGCTTCACTTTTTCACATACATGGATGCCCCAGCTAGTGGTTGCAAAGTCAAATGGTGCTTCCAAGGATAACATTGTTGAGCACCCTCAATTGTGAGTTGAATTGGGAACAAGGAAACACATATTTGTTCTACCACCTTGTCCAAGGCAAGCACAACATTGTGGGGGAAATTAGCTTAAGCATTTGGAACTTGAAGCACACCCTAAGCACATTTATCCATCCCATGTCTATGTCCTCACAACGTCAAAAGTATCTCCTTATGTTTAGAAGTGAAGCTTCCCCTTGTTCTTCATCTATTTGCTCCCAAGTTTTTTAGAACAATGTAATATTTTCGCACACCATATCCTCTATTGCCCTAATCTATACAACAACAAAAAATAATGACATCTCAAATAGATTATTTGATGGTGACATAAGCCTTTCATATGTAGCCTTTATTTCCTTGTCCTTAATACCCTCCCGAATTTCTTGTCCCTTAAACAAAAGATGACCATCTTGCTTTAATATATCAACGGCCTTTCGCCAAGCTAAATGATATTCCCCTATATTCATCTTTCTAATGGATGCCTTGTTAGCACCTTGTAGTGGGCAAACACAACTAACATCCTTATCAAGCAAGTGCCAACAAAAAAACCTTTATTAATCGAACTTCTTAAGGAACACTCCTAAAAGGTGTTTTCGTCTGCAAAAGGTTACTTACAATTATTTTAGCCTCCTTAGACTAGGGGAGCTCAGGCTTCTATGTCATAGGTAAACATTTGTCATTATTGACGATATGCCATAAAGGATTCCAATCCCATTTTATAGCCTCAATTTGTCTTGCATTGGCCATATCATTGAACTCCTTGAAGCATTTAGCAACAAAGCCAAACCTTTGTTATCTTTATAAATCCTTGTGTTCATTCTCCACCTCATTAAACCATTGTATGCATTTTTAATACTCCAGAAACTCATGTAAGGAATTGGCGAATGATTGTGTGTCACCAATTTTTACAAGGTCCATTGTTTGGGAAACTAAAGCAACAACCTCATCTCCATGTTTCACCTGCATTTGACCCAATAGTGAAAATTATATTAACATACACATAGCCAACATAAAAAACATACGAAAAATGAATAAGAAATAATGATTAACAAGTTACTTAAATCAAGATTCTATGTTACTCAACCAACTCCGTTGAAACATGTTATAGGCATGTTTCAGGGAATTAAAGTACCATGGCACCTACTGAAAACTTAACAATGGAAAAGAACAAATGAAACCTAGGAAGAATGTGGATGTGAAATAGAATGTGAATGAATATATTGGAAACGAATCTTTAACCGTAAGTATGTAGAAACACCAATGATGGAAAATTTCAAATACGCATATGTATTCAAAGCATAGATATGGAATGAAAGCTAAACTAAGTGATTGAAGTGACTATGAATGCATATGTTGAAAATTAGATGTAAATGTGAATGTACTGTAATGGATCAATATGGTAAAAGTAATTAAGTACCACTTCGTTTCCTCACATGAACTTTTTGAATGTGCAGTAGGAAACAATGTTGAAGTTTGGATCACAAACAGAGGTACCGAAACTTTTTACAAATTCTTTTTTATTTTGCGCTTTCTAGTCCTAATCAAGAAGATTGCACTACAGTAGATGAGAGAGGCTTAGTGTTTCTACAATTATCCCAAGAAACATTAGCTTTTGTTTTGAAAGTTCCCAAAACACAATATCAGCCTCTTACCAAACCTTGTTTTCACATAACATCCTGTCAAGCTTTAATTTTTTCTTCTTGTCCCCACCATCTTTTTCTAGTTTTTTGGGAGTTGATGTTGGGGTATGTAACTCCTATGTATTGGTACTTAATTTTTTTGATAGTGAAGTTTTATCCAAAACGTCCATCTGTTTTAACTCCTCATTCTTCATATTGTGATTTAAATGTAAAGACCTTGGCAAGTAAATGTAGTCGAAGTAAGATGAGACATATTATACCACAAAAACATGCCAATTAAAACCTACTAAAACATGGTGATGAACATTATTAAAACATGGCTATGAGAAATTGGTAGTTTTTACTCTAGGTTTATTGACTGTGAAAGTCGAAACATGATTGTGTCCATGAATGAATGATGAAATTTCCGTAAATGTGTTTCAAAACATGATAGTTGTTGAGGAATTATATGATTTGCAACCAAAACATAATCTTACCTACTAATATCATAACATGTTTCTTTGGAACTGATAGAATGTCGAAACATGGAATCTGATTTAGAACGATGATTAAAACATGATTTTTTGTTGGAAAAATTTGAAACTTTTTGAATTTCGAGGGAAAAAAAAACTCATTATAATGAAACATGTTTCACATGAACTGAGACATGTTATTTTTCAATGGAACACTATAAATTAAATTAATACTTTGCAAATGCTTTATAATTGTTACTTGAATCTTGTCGAAACTTTAAAAAAATTATAATGTTGCAAATTCAAATAAAAAAGGTGTGATTTAATACCATTGTGTTGCGATTTCTCCCGAGTGATATGTTCTAGTGAAAAAAGGTGCTCGAAAATCCTCTCTAGATTTGAAACTTATTCAACTAGTTGGCCTCCATGTTTTGTGAGGTGTTTTTTACAGCAACAATGAATTCCTCTTGAACTTCTTTGCGAATCTCCAAGGGCGGGGTTTTCTCCTTCTTGCATTTGCACACCCTCCACTGCATTTCTTAATGGTGGGTACAACTTTAGTTTGAGAGGATTCCCTTTTGGAATCCATAGCTTTGTCACACCCCTTCTTTCGGTGCTCATTAATCCTCATATTCAAATTCTTCTTGTAATGACAATAAACACAAATAAACTCCTTGTCCTCTTGGCAACTATTGTGGCAATTTTTAGGTAATTACAACCACTCCTCACGAGTGTGGGTCTCCACAAAAATTGTTTTGTTTATTTTCACATTTTCTACTATCATGTCCATTATTTCATCGATCTCCATGTTTCCTCTTTTCTATCAAGACTAATTTGACTTCTGTGCAATGGAAGACTGAAAAAATGGAACATTATGCTTAGATCACCTTACGCTTGAGTTGGAAGAAAAAAGAAACCTCACTATTCTGAAAAAACCAAGAAATGATTTTAAAAATTAAACCTTAATTGAACCAAAACCTAGGTGTGCACATTCGTTTGTTGTGATGATTGACACACAATGCATCTCGCTTATAATCAATTCCTACTTCAACTTTAACACCTATGTCATTACTTTCATTAATTGTTTTGACATAATAGTTCGATGAAAGTTAGATAAAGCGTGGGAAAGTTGAAAAAGGTCTAAAGTGTCATGCATCGATCATGGGGCATGGATGGGGATTGCATAAGGGAACATGGAAGATGGGTGCATGGGGCTGAAACATAGCTCCCAAAACTTTACATGCTTTGGTGGGCAATATGTTTCAAGGGCTTGAACTATCCAAGCATCGAAACGTGTGCTAAGCCACTCGTTGAAACTTGACATGTTTCAATGGGTGGTAGGTTTCGAGGTTCAAGTTTCAAAGGTCATGTTTTGAAGCACGTAGTTGAAACTGGCATCGGGCTGCCACTAAAATATGAGATGTTTTTGTGTCAGTTTGTTTCGGGCCCCACAATACCTCAACATGGAAACCCGTGTTGGGTGACCTTGAAGTGAGCAACACATTTAAATGACTTGTTGCTAAAATAATGTTGGGGGGAGTAAACACCATGCTAAATACATGAACATATTATTTGTTAAATGTCTTTCTTCCATGTTTTGGAATGTGGATGTTGGTTTCAAGTGCAAGTTGATTAAAAAAAAGGGAAATAAATAAAGGATCATGAATCCAAAAGGGTTCACAATATATTTAGGTGCACTTTAAATGAGGGTCCAAAGTGGAAGGTCCATTAATGAAATGGAACAATTTTATTGGTCAATAACCATAAATTGGACATAGGACCTTTAGATGAAGATCCACACCAAAAATAATCATTTTGAGGTGGGACCTACAAGGTGAAAGGACATTAAGTTGTTATAGTTTTAGGCACATATGGAAATCCATAATTATCCAAATTAAACATTATGAAAGAAATGTGAAAGCATGATACCTTGAATCACACAAGTCATTTTGCAAGATGTCATTAGCCATTCATCATATAAACAAATCCACTTTTACTTTATCTTATATGGAGATTTTTAATTTTAAAAATGAACTTTTAAATTACAACTTTCATTAAATAAAATACTTAATAAGAAAAACCCTTAATTCAAGGTACATAGAAAAACTTGGTCATCAAAATCCTTTTAAAAAGTCTTTCATTAACATCAATGTCACTCAAAGCTTGGGAGCTTGGTGTGGATAACCAAGATGTAAACTAGGGTCCAAGGTTGTCAATTTCATTATTTTTCATTGATTTTCATTATGTCTTTTTCTTCATTGTTATTAAAGTTGAAATTGTGCAAGAATGGGATGCATTTTGTGAATTGAAAACATTTTTCAATGCACATACACCACTCCATTTTTTAACACATTTATTATTGACATATTTAGATCTATAACTCCACACAAAGTTGTTGCTCAAAGGAATGTTCTTTGCATGCGCATGAAATGAAGGTGTTTTTATAAATAAATAAATAAAATGTCTAGGTTATGGAATGTTGAAGCATCCATTTTCACAAATTGGAGGATATCCTTGTTTATAAGGAATACATAAACTCATTCCTTCTTAGTTGTGATGAAGGACAAAGATGAAGAAGGTGAGAAGGTTGGGAAAAATTGGGTGGATGGTGAGATATTCCAATTGATTACATTAAGAGGAGAAATTGAGCTTGATTTTGCCCAAAATGTAAATAAAAGGGTAATTTCTAGTTTACCTGAAACCTTAGTTGTGTTAAAATTGATTTTTTTCAAAAAAAATTATTTTCAGATTTGAAATTTGAACGCATTGATAGAATTTTCAAAAGCAAAGTAAAAAATATATCAAATTTAGATTGGGTTGTTTGGGCCAAAAAAAACCTTAACATTTGTCTTTGTTCCCTTTTCCCCCTTTCAAGGTCATATCACTTTCAACCACCATGTAGTTTGAACCCTCATCTCCTTGAAGGGAAGGATATTAGGTCTATCTTGTATTCAAAATCAAAATCAAATGTATCTTAGAAGTCAATATTGCCATTTTTTCACATATTAACTTCAAAGATTATTTTGTTAAAAGTTCATGAGCTATCAAAACTTTTGTCAACATCAAATGATTTTTTTTCTTTGTTTCTTTGTAGGGATTATGTTCAATGATTTTCATATTTTTACCTTGACCTTGATATTTTATGTTTTCCATGTCAATTTATCATCATTTGTTATCCCTAGTTTTTGTAACCTCTTCATTTGCTTGATTGTTTCTTTAGCCATTTTGAAAATATCAACTTTTTTGATGTTGCAAAATGTTGATTTTGATTTTGCTTATTTTTTTTTTCACTAGAAGAAAGTTGTTTCTAACCAATCAATTTGCAATTACATGTTATTGTAATTTATGACAATATTGGATGTTTTTATTAAATATAATTGCAACCATATAATTTTCAATACATATGGTTGTGTATCCAATTAATTTGTAGTTAATGGTGTGAGAAATCAATGACATGGATGATTTTCAATGGTTTTTATCCAAGTAAACTACTTTAAACCCTTTTAATCGCATACATGAGGTCACCTCATGGTTGTGTATGCAACTAATATGAAAATAATGGTTTAAAATAATATTTGGGTTAGGCTACCTAAGCAAGGTTAGGCTAAATTATGTAGACACCTAAATATGCTATGTTAAGTTACCTAGATACCTACTTAAGTTAGGCTAAACTAAGGTATCTAACTCAATACCTAGTTGATATTTAATTAGGTTATGTTAAGCTAGGTTACTTAGTTATTTAACTACCTAGAAAATTGGGCTAAACTACTTAACTATGTAGAGTTAGGATAAGTTAAGCTATTTTACTTTGGTAGATAGGCTTTAAGCTAACACCTATTTTTTAAATATGTACAAGTTATGTTAAAATTTCTACTTAACAAGCTAGGCTATAATAGGTTAGATAGGATATGTTTACCTAAGTAAGTAACTATAATAGCTTAATTACCTACCTAGGTTCGATTACCTAGTCATCTATTTAATTCTTATTTTCCTACCTACCTACCTAAGTTACTTTGGACCACCTATGTACTTATGCAAACCCATTTTTGGGTGGTACCATTGAGAACCATCTCACCAAAATTCAAAGAAAGGTGGATGTGAATCATGGATTATAATACCACAAATTGTTAAGCTTTAGTTCCATAGTTTTCCTTAGTATTAATGATTTGAATCCTAATAAACCTCCAAGTAATAATTATTAAGAGTTGAATTAGCCCTTGGATATTTCAGCGTAGAAGACTTTTTTATTTAAATTGATGCAAGGATTAGTTAATTTTAAGACCTAGTAAACCTTTTTAAGTGCATTATCCTTTTATGTTGTAAAGAAGGGAAAGGGGATGTAAAATTAGATGTGATTTATTGATATATTGGGAATACAAGCCCATAATTAACAATAACATTTCGTCATGATAATATTAAGTTAGTCTATAGAATAATCTTTAGGCACGAATGATGTACTTGAAAGATTTTTAGGATGCAGTCCTAATACATCTTTATTTAGTCTTCAATTCTATTAGATTCTTAAATATAATCAAAATCAAACTTAAGTATTAACATTTCCATCGGAGTGGCTTTTGGTGAATTATAACTTAATAAACAACTTTAAAGGGATAGATCACAATTGTAAAAACTCCAGAATGCGACGAATGGTGCGAGCTAGGTATTCAGCTCGATGCTCCATGGAAAGGGGGTTGATTGGGCCTTGTAGCCAATGATAATGGCCATCACCGGGAACCCAAGTTCGACAATGAAAACGAACATCATCGTCTTTACATTGACACTTTTTAAACCTTTCTGGTGCGGCTTCACAAGCAGGAACAAATTTTAAATATATTACTAAAGCATGTGGGTTAGGAGATAATCGACAATCCCATGCCGAACGATCGACTCGAGTGCGCATCATTCTTCTAGACGGTTTTTCTTCGCGTGACCGTTGAGAAACATTCACATCAAGCGGTGCTTCTTTAAGCTCTTCCTTTTCTACTAGTGAAATTGAAAGATTCGAGGGCGTAGCGACATCATCCGCCATGACTAAATTCTCGCCTGCATCAATAAAAACCAAGAGGGTAGTAGAAACAATGTGGTACTGGCGTTCAGAAGGGGTCAAAGTTTTTTTTATTTAACAAATTAAAGTAGGCGTAAGGTGTGGGAGTGACGGCGAAACCTCATGAAAACTCAAACATCCTAGATCTAATGGATTCATCGAACCCTAATTTTGATGGTGGATCTAGAAGTATGTGGGGATTTTGTGATACAAAGTTTCTACATAATTAATTAGTGCATGGAAAAATAAATAAGTAGGGGATATTAAAAGAGTAAATGGTACGCGGGGATGTTACTTCAACCGTTGAATTGATTTACTCAAGTAAGGACTCAAGGATGTTTACTTGTTACTACCAATAAATTGTCGTAATAATTAGTTACTTAAAATAATTAAGATGAAGAAGTAACATGTGAAGGTCAACGGATGGAAAGGATAAGGATCAAGCTCAAAAACCTCATCAAGATATCCAAGATAAGGGGAAGGATGAGTCCTCCAATCTCATTAGTCATGAGGATTGTCATCCTATTTGATTGGAATATGAAATATTTTTTGTGTCTCATTAGGCCTAAGAATTTTCATCTTAAAATCAATTGGAAGGCAAATCATTCTCAATTCTCGTTAGCTCTTGAAAGACGAAGAGGCCATTGATTGAAGGGGAGGATTTCGAAGCTTTCATTAGGTAAGGGGAATAAGTTCAAAGAAAGGTCATGGAGGTTTACCAAGGGAGAATGAAGTATCTTTTGTTAAGGGAAAGGGAAAGGAGGATAATGAATGTGTGAGGAAAAGATTAGTTCTTATGTGTGGAAAGGTGTTGTTCATGAAAAAGATGTGTGCAAGAAATAAGCATGGAAGGATTTCCATGACAAAGCTTATGGAGTTTTATTTCAAATAGTTGTTCCTCCCAAATCCACCATTGGATTTGTGTCAAACTTAAAATAGTTCTTGTTTAGGAGGTGTTGAAGGTTCTCTCCAAGTTTTAGCATCGTCAATTTGTCTATAAGGGAACTATACTTGCCGGGAATAGAGGGTGTTTGTAGTGGAGTTCATGGAAGGATTTCCATGACAAAGCCTCTGGAATTTTATTTCAAATAGTTGTTCCTCCGAATCCACTGTTGGATTTGTGTCAAACTTAAATAGTTCTTGTTTAGGAGGTGTAGAAGGTTCTCTCCAAATTTCAGCATCATTGGCTTTGTTGTAAGGGTACTACACTTGCTAGAAGTAGAAGGGGTTGAAATTGTCTGTTTTTTCTTCAATTTAAGCAAAGTGATTTTTAGTCCCAAAGCTTAACTCTTGATCAAAAAAAAAAAAACTTATAGAATTTTGTAACATGGCTTTTTTTTAGATTAACTTTTCAAAAATCCAATGCATGTTAGATTAAGAGGTTGTATGTAGATGTTAGGACGAATGGAACAAAAAGGGTTCAACCATTAAGCATGACATTGAATGAACATCAACATAATGCCCCTTCACATTCCATCATGGTGAGTTACGATTCTCCCACAATGTCTTTGTATCATCCAAGTGGACACAACACATTAGATTCTGAGTGAACTTCATTGCATTACATTGAACCACCTTATTTGTTAGACTACAACTACATAGTAGTTCCACTTCCAAGCGGGTTTTGTGAATGCATATTTTCATGTTGAAGGTGTGCAAGAATGCTTCACAATGGACTCAATTTAGTTTAGTTTAAAAATTTTATCATTTTAAATTGTGATTTTTATTATTGACTAACTATACCACATGAGCTTTGTGTTCCACACCTATGTATAAACTATGGAAAATTTGTAAAAACCTACGTAAGTTACATGAATAAAGATTTTGTGACTGGAATGTTCTTAACATATGTTCCTAATATTTTTAACCCTTTATCATTAAATGTTAAGTTGCATCATTGTAATAAAATTTGTTTTATCAACTATAGTTAGGATATGGCCCAAATTGTTGATTGAAACAAAAAATGAAAATTATTACTAATTTGTAAACATGAAATGCGATGACCTTTCAAAACCTCCTAGTCTTGACCTTTAAAAATTGCTCAAAAAATGTGATTATTTCAATCAATTATTTATTAAACAAATAAAAAAATGATTATATGAAGCCCTTCTAAAATTTAAAAGCATTAATTTTATTTTTTTAATGTTCTTGAACAAAAGAACCCTAAATGTTGTTTACTTTAAACTATTTTCTTGACCACTCACTTGGAACAATAAAATTTATTTCTAAAAAATCCAATTGAAGTTTCAACTTTTACATGACTTAAGCAACCTTTTAATATAAAATTTGAAAAGAAAATCAATCTTTAAATGAGTCTTATGTTGTCATAAAATTGGGTGGGTTTCAAAATTATGGGATGTGATGTTTCTAATGGTACACCCTAGGATGGATTTGCCCACCTAGGTTAATACCTATAAGTTACCTACTTACATAAGCTATTTACCTAAACTATCATAGGTTACCTACCTAAATTAGTAAATGAATTATCTACTTATTTTTTACCCTTTTACCTACCTACCTAGGTTGAATTACATCTAAGCTATGTTTAAAGAGGTTGGTAGGTAAGTATGTTGTTTCAATTTGTTGCCACATCTACTAACGACTACATGTTTTGTAAACATGTTGTAAGAACAACCACCATATACCATATGATAATGAATGAATGAATATAATAGAATAAAAATTCCATATGTTGCAAGAACAACCAACATATACCATATGACAATGAATGAATGAATGAATATAATAGAATAAAAAAAATGTTTTGTCACTTGCAACTAGTAGTTGGCTACAACTTATTGTTTGCTACAAATGGGATTTTTAGTTACAAATGTCAATTGTCAATCTACAACTTTCTTTTAATGTTTTAAACCTCCAAAGCCACTCCATATCAAAGTCATCGATCCAAGTTGATAATGCACATATTATGCAAACATATGCAAGCCATTACCAAGTGTAGAATGTGGCACAATGGATTATTTATTATCTTGAATAAATTATAAACCTTCTTTTGAACATTCCAAAACTTTTTTCCACTAACACTATTGTATTAGATTATATAAAATTTCCAATGTGTTTTGCATCTTGGTAGCCATCTTTCCCATCTTTGAAAGGAAAGTAGAACCATGGTTACATATGATAGGTGACATGTCTTACCAACTTGTAAGGCAAGAACTTGTCTTTCATCACACAATTTCCTAATCTATTTTTTTGAAGAGAGCCCAATCATGAATACTACCTAACCACTAATAGCTATCACAATCCCAAAAATTACATTTTGCATTTACAACCCCTTGAATCAATTTGGAGTACTTAAAGCCTTTATAATAATAATATGATTTTGGACCTAGATCTTAGGTGCAATAATTAAAATATGATTACCATGTATGGCATTTAGAATGTAAAGAATTCCATGTAAGCTTTCAAAAGTAGTAATGACTTATTTGATTTGTTTCTAATCAATTTAAGTACCACCAATGGTTTCAAGTTCATTTTAATTACTACACAATATTTTCTCACTATAATTGATGTTATGTTTATGCAATGCCATAAACCTTTCCACACATTTGTAATGAATTTCCATTATCCAATCTTGTAATAACCATTACTATTATAGTTCTACATGGATGTTTTTTCTTGTGTTTGTATTTTTCCAATTGAAGACTTGTACCTACAACCATAATCAAAGAAAAAAAAGTGTCATAATTTAACCTTAGACATTGTCAAAACATATTTTTGTAAACACTTCCAAAATTTTGATTATTCATGTATCCAACTACCCTCTCATAGCTCCATATGCTCTAAATTCTTAATGCCATGTCAACAAACTTTAAAGAAAACAATAATGCATTCAACATATTCCAATGTTATGCAATAATTACTTATTGTGCAATGAAACCACTTGTGCAATGAATTGATGCATGACAATAGTAAAAGCTAAGACCACCAATTTGATCATGTGCCTAAGTAAGAAATAAGAAGTAAGAAAAAAAACATGAAAAAATGGAAAAGATAGGAAAAAATAAATAAGTAATGTCAACTTAATCCTCTCATGCATATGAATCCCACATTTTTACCAATTGAACCTTATGCTTTTAAACATATACTCATTATACCTTACACACAAAAATTAATGTGCAGAATGGTCCAATTCAAGGGTTCAATTTGCTTCAAAATAATCCTTGGAATTTTGGACCCTAAATTATCATTTATGCTTCACATTGAATATTTTGTGATCAAAGCAATGTTGAAGTGGTTGGCTTAATATTAATGTTTGAAGCACACAATGAATTCAAATGTATGGATTTTGTTATGTTTATATGATGTCCCAAGAACTTGAATGGATATAATACATGTTAGATCAATAATCATTTGAAGTAAAAAAATCATGTAGAAAAAATACAATTTTTAAGATTTTTGTTTTCCATCTTAAATATTAATTAATAACATGTGTACTAAATAGTTTTCACATGATACGAGGTTGCACAATAACTAGAATGAAGGTAGTTAGGGTGGATCATTTTTGGTGAATAAAATATTTCATATTAATTTGTTATCTTGTGTTAAAATTGGTTATGTGTGAATTATGTGGTGGAAATTGGATTATTGAAAAAGCCACACACCTAAACATTTTTTTAACACACATGTTTTTTTATTAATCCAAAAAAAAATGACTAAATTAATGAATTTGAAAAAAAATCATTCAAAAGTCCATGAATGCTTTGTGGTTAATGTTTTCTAACAAATTTTTTGGATAATTTAGATTTTTTTCCTTTTAATGTATCATATATTGACTCCCTATAACATGTTTGGAATGAAATTGATAAAAAATAATATTTTTATATAGAAATGCATGGTGCCATAATTATTCATATGTAGTCATTTCAAAAGTCCATTTATGTATGTTTGGTTTTCATTTTTGGCATAAATTTCTTATGAACATGTTTAGGTTCAAGTTGACAATCAAAACCCCTTGAAAAATGTGATATTGATCATTACATCTTAATAGATTACACCCTAGAGAAAAAAATATTTTAATGCAAAAAGTGATCCACCTTAGCCTGCATGGACCCACTAAACATTTGAAAATTCAAATCAAATGTGAATGATTATGGCATAATTTTACAAAACATGTGTCCATAAACATATGTGAAAAAAGATCATTTCCTTATGGTAAAATAAATTTCAAACGATCAAAGGTCAATTGCACATCAAACATATATATTTTACATTCAAAACCATAATTGACATTCTATACCAAAATAATTATCATATTAAATTGTCAAATTTGACACCAAAATGTTAAATTGAATTATATTTAATCACATGGACATTCGATAACCCAAAACATTGGCTTTTTGGTTTTGGCATGTGGCAATTCATAATTTTTTGTCATTGTGTTTGGTGGACTTCTAGCAACCACTCCTCTTCAAGTTTCATGGTGATGATGTAAAAAACCATTAATTTATGTTGTGGGTCTTTAGCCATGGAATCCTTTCTTTGTCATTTGCAAAAGTTGAACATTTATGGTATGTGGAAGGTGGTGAGGTTTACACTTGCATAGATTGTTTATAGAAGCAAAATCCAAATCTCCATCTTTTCATAAAATATTGTTATTGTGCTTCAAATTATATAAAATGCTATCTATTATGGATGTTGTTATGTTGTTATTATGGTTCATGATATTGATGTTTCAAATTATGATAAAAATTTATGGTGAGTTTCAAATGTACATCCTTTTTTGTTTTCAAGAAAAACTTCAAACAAAATTTCAATGTGTTATTCTACAAAGAATTGTGTTGTCTTCATTATGAAGGTTTTAAAATGTCCATGGCCAGTTGAAAATGAACTACCCTTTAAGATGAACAAATATTCAATCACAACTAATGAAAGAACTTCATAATACTTTTAAAAAATATAATCAATCATTTTTTTCATTGTGGCTATGTAGTTGAATATTGATGATATCAAATCATTGATAAATTAATTGATTCATGTGCATATTTACTTATCAGTTTTATGAAACAAGTTCTATTTTCTATTAGTTAGTTTGGAACATTGTGCATTGTCAAAACAAATTCAACTACTTTATCAATTTGAATTAATTTTTTTTTTGGTGGAGAATTAATCTTCATCCTTTTAATATGGGACAATTTTAATGTGAAGGTGATCTTTATAAATGTTTGTCATTATGTTAATGAAGCCACCCATTCAAAATCTATTTTTAGTATAAGATGCCTAATTTAAAATATAGATTGGATTTATTGTGTACACCTTTGCTAGGCCACATGATAACTAAAAAAATAAATAATTTATGAATCATGTTTTCAACAAAATCCCATAATCTTCCTTTGTGATCATCTTTAGGAATAGATGATAACACATATAGGAGAAGGGGTACTTGTATTTAGACCCTTCTAAATTTGAGGCTCTTATAACAAGGTTAATATGTTGAGTGAAGGGGCAAAAAATCTAGAAGGATCTAAGTATAAACCTTTTTCATGCATAAAGAAGTGTGATTTTTTTTGATATCTTTCCATTCTTTTTTTGCTCTATTTTGCTTTTAAACATCTTTTAAATCCTTTTTCTTAAGACATCTATGTCCTATGCTTCAACATTGCATATTTCATTTTGATTTATAAGCTAATTTTTGCTCTTGCGATTCTCACAATTTTTGTGTTTGTCCAATGCTACAAGGTGTTTGTAACTTGTTTTGTGCATAGATATGTTCAAGCACTTCTCATGTTTTTTTTGGATGTGTTTGTATTGCTCCTTATAACTTGCTTTGTGAGTGATTTTATTCAAGCATTTTTCATGATTTTATGTGTGTGTGTGTGTGTGTGTGTTGCTCCAAATGTTTCCAACGTGTTTGTAGCTTGTTTTATATGCATTGATACTTTGATGATTTTAATGATTTTTTGGTGTGTGGTTGCATTGATGCAAAATGTTTGTAAATGTTTTATATGCTTTTTATTCGAACACTCCTTGTGATTGTTTTTTTGGCGGTTGAGTTGTTGTAAAACATGTAAACTACAAAACATATTTTGTCCCTATAAACCCACTTGAAGTCTTAGAAAAACCCAATTAAAGGTATTGTTAATAATTAAAAATCTAGCAATGAATTATTATGTAGATGTAAGACAACAATTGATGACCAACATGTAAGATTTAGGCAAATCATGAGCTAATGGGAATATGGTGATCGTAGCTTGAACTACAAGAAGAATTTCGATGAAATGTCCTAAGACTTTTGCATTTGATTATTTAAAAATTTGTCATTCAATTGCAAATTACAAATGTTTTGAATTGTTCAATTTTTTTCTCATGTAGAATCAAAATAAAGAAAATGTGTATTGGAAGGAAATCTTTGTAAAGTAAAAAAAAATGATGGTAAAAAAAATAAAATCAGGAAAACCATTTATAAAAATTGGGAATTATTTTCCTAGGCCATTAGGAAACTTCCATAGGTAGGAAGATCATCCTAGTAAGTGTCCTAAAAATACATTGAAGGAAAAAAATTGGTGGTTTTTCATATATGAAAAACCAACAGACACAACTTTGGGGTTTTTTTAAAACATTACTTTATTTTGGTTTTGCATTATTTCACACTACCAATGACCTTCTGTCATTTTTGGGACCTTCATTGCCTCAAAATAATCTATTTTGCCCAATGTCCTTTGTACCATGTTTCCCAATGACCCTTAGCTTCCAAAAAAATAAAAATACAAAGCATTTTCAACCTTAATGCCCACAATGTCCCCTATGTAATTTTTTTGTTTTTCGACATTGTATCCAATGTCCTCAACCTTCAATGTCTTAATGCCCCCTATTATCCAAAAAGAAAATTTTCATGTCCAACCCAAAGCCCCTTGTGTTTCCAATGTTCAACACACATGCTATTGCTTATTACTATTTTGTCATTCCTTATCAACATTTTCATCTTTTTGTCGTCCCCCATCTTTCGCCATCCTTGGTGTTGTATTTAGGTGTGTTTTTATTATTGACCAAACTTAGGTCATTCACATGGATTTCCATCCATAACTTCATAGTTCACTCCTAATCCATTCATAGTTCATTTGTAATTAACTTGTAGTCCACATATAATTAATTTGTAATTCATTCCTATGTAACTTGTAGTCAACTCTTAGTTCATTCTCACTTCATTATTAATTCATTTTTAGTTCATTCATAATTAACTCACATTGCATCAAAACATGCCATCCATGACTTGAACATATACAACTAGTGTCCCAATTTAATCATGTAGTAGTATATGCCTTGCAATTATGCCATTTTTATAATTATAGTCAGTTTCATGACTACATGATTATACCTGATGATAGTCATATTTTGAAAATTATTATGTGTGCCATTGACCTTGTTTGACCAATTTTTCAAAATAAGAAAACCTTGATGGATGGCTAATATTTGCAAATTGAAAATTCTCACTCACATTCAAAAAACACAAAGCATTGATATTATATATTGTCATTAGGATGCAATTGGTTTTACAATGTACTATAAAAAAATTATGTGAATTTTGGTGTAAAATTAAGTTCACAAAATTGAACCTAGCTTGGATTTAATGGTACACAATAATATTTTAAAAATAAATATTACATAAACTTTTACAACATAGAATTTTTTGTCAAGCTTGTTATTTATTATATATGTTATGGCTTACTTTTTTTTTTTCTTTTTTTTCAAAATTGTAGTTTTGAAACTTTGGCAAATTTTCCCATATTTTGGGATTTTTTTCTAATTTACATATATAAATGAAAATGTTGAACTTGTTCCAATTTTATTTGAACCACATTGTGAATATTCACCCAAAAAATACTCAAGTTGGGACTCTTGTTCAAAGGTTTATTTTGATGAATATCCTCCTTCAAATTTTTGATATTAAATAATGGTATATAATCTTATTAATTACATCCAAAGGATTTCAAAAACAATCCACATGCCCCAAAATGACATTGTTTTGCAAGTCTCCATATAATGGATGGGTAGTCAAGAATATAGATTTTGATCCAATTTCATTTAATTACTAAAGTTTTATATTTGTTAATTTATCAAAATATTTGGTCATACAACTTAGAATTTTTTTATAATTATATTACATCACATTTAATGAACTGAAAAGAGCCTTAAAAAATAATATGAAAATTTATTATTCATAATATAATTTAGTAGAAATTATGAGATTAAAAGAAGGTGCACTAATTAATAAATCTGAAATAAAATATTAACATTTTAAGTTTTTTTACATAATGTAATATGTTCAATGAATTACATATTTTAATTTTAAATTAAATAATTAACTAATTATAAATAAATATAACACAACATTTATATATTGATTCATGGTATGTTTAAAAGGTGGGGAAATATAATATTTGATTTTATATTATTTTTAAAATTCCAAAATAAAATTAACTTAAAATATGTTTATTAAAAAAATATTTTATGAAAAAGAAAAAAATCTTCTAACCATCATTGTTGTTCAAATATATGAAATAATGAATATTCAAATGCATTTTCAGTCAAACTACCTGAAATTTTTTATTAAGAAAATATACATGTGTACATGTTGGAAAAATATTTAAGAATGGATTTTTTTTTCATTTAAAAAAATGGTTAAAGTTGGTTACCTTTGTATGAAATAAATGATAACGTGGGATAATATTATAATGTTTCATTTTCATTAAATTTATCTCATATTTTTTGTCAACAAATTTAACTTTGTACACTATATAACTAAATGAAAAAATATTAGTTTACATTTAATACATGCACTAAATATATTCAAAATGCAAGTACTGCTTGTGATAAACTAATCAAAAAAACTTGTGACCAAACAAATAGATAAGACTTTATTTCTACCTACCTACCTACCAACCTAAACTTTTAGCTTAAGTTTTTAGGCTATCTAGGCTTAAGTTACATAGTTTAAGTAGTTTAGTTTTGTAGGCTTGCTTAGGTTGTTAATTAGGGTCTTAACCTAAGCAAGGTTCATGAGCTATGTTAATAAATAGGTAGCTAGATTGTTAATGTGATTTTATTATGCTTAAACATGCATTTACATTTCATAAATCAATAAATACAAAATACTTAATTATATTTTCCCATTATGATGATAAAAGTCATGGTAGTAATAAAAGTCACATGATTAATGACAAAAATTATTATGACCATAATTATTAATAGTGGCATAAATTATGAATATGATTTTACTACATAGTCATGTAGTAATATGTGACCTATATTATCACAAACACAACAATACGTGTAATAATATATGCCATGTTTTGGCATAATGTCATAGTTCACTCATAGTTTATTCTCGATTCATCTTTTCTTAATTCATAATTCATTTATAATTAGGAAGGTTGTTAAAAAAGTTCTTCAGTCAATGCGCAAACCTTCACGGAAGCTTTCACAAACTAGGTCCCCAAAGGGGTATAAGTAAATGTAGAACCCTTTATTACATTTAGTATGTTCAACTCTAATACGAGGTATGATCTTGTTCCATAGCCTTGTTTTGTTCTTTTTTTTGTTTATGTTGTCATATTTTACCACAATAAATATTTGTTTACATTTTTATTTACACATTCATGTTCTTATTTTGAATCTCTTGTAATTTGTTTTGAGTTTTATGTTCCATACTTTGAATGAAATTTAGGTTTGTCTTGTTGGGCCCCAATTAACCTAACCCAATTTTGGTTAAAATTAAGTAGTTGGCTAATAAAGTTTTGGGGTAACCTTAAGTTCATGGGATAGGATATGGGGGTTGGATCTTGTCACAGATGGATTATCAGGGGGAGGGTGGCATGGATAGGATAAGGTGGAAGTAGGTTAGTTGGATTAGGTTAAAACAAGGTTATCATATCTTGACTAGACTAATTAAGTTTGTTGGATAGAAGGGTATGAGTAGGGGGGAAATGGTTTTTAGGAAAGTGCCAAGAATTAGGGTTAGGTCATGATAACAGTAGTACTTTCTTCTTGAAGCTAGGAAGGGGGTGAGAAACATTGTTGATTATTCTTCCACCTCTCAAAATGATGAGTAGTGTGTGAGGGAGTGTGTGAGAAAGTGAAGATTGATGATGATGCTAAACTATTAGGGGGCTGGGTAGATCATAAGGAGGCAAGATGAAGCAAGAGGGGTGAGTTTCTAAGGAAGCCCCCCCCCAGCAAGTGATGGAAGTGAAGATAGAAGACAACGTTTGTGAAGGATGGCGGCTACTCAATGAAGGACTATTGGCACTGCTCCACTCAAGGGGTGAAGAGGGATTGAGATACTAGGAAGTAGTGATCAGTCTTGTAGGTTAGGGTTAAAAAAAAGGAGAAAACTTCAGACAATGTTGTTGTGAGACTTAGGAACAAAAATTAAGGGTTTGCCCTCTTGTGAAAGTAAGAAAACAAATGAATTGGGACATTTTGTATTGTCGACAAGATTGTGAATGGAGGTAAGATAGAAGGAAAAGCTGTTAGTAGGTAGGAGAGTGTTGAATAAGGCATGAGTAGGAGCTTGGTGGAGAGGAGATCCACAATTTGGGACTAAAGATTCCCATGTAATTTTTATTTATTTTTAATGTGTGAAACTTTGATTGAGAAATTTTGTTCCCAATTGTTGCATGTTGTGTGTGTGTGTGTGTGTGTTTTTTTTTTTGGGGTGTGACTCCCTAGTTTAGGGTTGTGGTTAGTTATAACAAGAATAAGAGGATAATGTTGTGAATAGGAAGGGTAGTTACTATTTAGATCAGACAAGGTAGGAAGAAATAAATTATATATAAAAAGAAATAAAGAGAGTTTATTTCTTAATGGGTTGTGATTCCCTGGTTTAGGGTTGTGGATAATTATAGCAGAAACAAGAAGATAATGTTGTGAATAGGAAGGGTAGCTATTGTTTGGATCAGACAAGGTAAGAGGAAGTAAATTATATCCATATATATATATATATATATATATATATATAGTTCATTTCCTAATGGGGTCTGATTCCCTAGTTGAGGGTTGTGGTTAATTATAGCAAGAATAAAAGGATAGTGTTGTGAATTGGAAAGGTAGTTATTGTCTGAATTATACAAGGCCATAGGGAATAGATTATATCAAGAGAAAGAGAGGGAATTCATTTCCTAACTATGACACCCCTTGGAGGATATCCAAGGAGCAAATGGGAATGGCCTATATTAAGTTGTTAAGTCGAGCTAATTTTCATAATTTCCATGGTTCATTTTCATAGTTTTCATGCTTGTGACAATAAAACTATAGATGGATTAATATCATATGGCTTGTGTTATATAGTAGTGATGTGATGCATAAAATTAATCATATTATCAAAACACATATCAAATTCATTTATTAGTCAAAAAAAATATATAGAGGAAGAACATTGAAGAGAATAATACATAGTTTATTAATTTTTTCAATCCTTGTTTCACGAAATGCACATAAAATGAGGTGAACATCACTTTTTGTGTAACACTTTAAGTGAGTGCAAACCACAATAAAGGAGAAAAGAATGTGCATACCCAAAGATAGAAAACTCATGACCAAAAATACTTCATAAAAAATCACAATTTATGATATCTTTGATTCTATGGTCAACTTTCATTCTTGTTTTGTGTTTGAAACACATTTTCATTGCATCATTACCAAACTCATAATGTGCTTTCACATTTGTTCCCTCTTGCTTTTTGTGCATACAATTTTCACATAATATTTACATAATTGCAAGAAATCCCACAAACTTACACAATTATGATTTTTAAAGCAAAAAAAGAAGTAAAGAGGAAATTGAACATGATGCAATATTTTGAAACAACTCTATCATGGTTGTTTTCACATGCAAAATGAAAAATGCATTTTTCCATTCTCACCTTTTGCATTGACATTTGTTCCTTTATTAATAATTTTTGGAAAAATGTTAGCATATTCACATGAAACTTAATTAGACAACACATGTTCATATGTCAATGACATGACATGTTGAAATAACCTTGATATAATTTCAATCAAAGGGTGATGATGATACGATGCAATGTGTAACATGCAATAAATTATCCTTATTTGCACCAAGACTAAAAATACAAAATAAATAAGGAATTAAAAAAAAAATCTTGTGGAACAAAAAAAAATTCAAATGTTTTTGAAATATAGACATTATTTCTTTTTAGTATGAAATTGAGGTGTGAACAACATTGCAACTTGAATGCAATTTGATTTCAATTCAATGAATTCCAATTCAACTTAATTTGATTTACAATTGGATTAAAATTTAGTTGAATTGAATTAAAATTCAATCAAACACAAATGGGATACAAATTGATAAAGAAGATATTCAAAATCTTATTGTGAATATGGTGTTGGACATTTTAAAAAAAGACGCAAATTTTTTAAAATATTTTTCCATGCTTCGTCACTTGGGAATGGGCTAAATAAAGTCCAGTTTGGAACTGTCCAATTTACAACGATAACTTATGAAACCAAAAGTTGTCCTACCTAAAACAATTCCAATAAATCATCATCACTTGAATTTGTGTAGCCCAAAGAAAGGGTTTTAAAAAAAATCCAAAGGCCTAGCACTAGGCAAACATGTGCAAATGAAATGGGCATAGTGAAAATGAAGAAAACCTCTAGAAGGAATTGAAAGTCAAGAACCACGTAGTCAACAAAACTTGGAGGCAAAAGAGAGAGAAACTACATAGCCTAGTTGGGTCCAGGACAAAATGACAATGAAATTGCCACACGGGAGAGATTCCACATTTCACCCTGAGCTTCATTGGGTCACATGCAATTTCTCAAATGTGGTGACTTGAACATTGGACATCTTGAATATTCTTCCGAGTTACTAACGATGGTTGGAATTTCTTCTGGGTGCCGATTATGTCACATAATGGCCATTTGTTGGACCCGGATCACAGCCACCCACTAGTCAGCCAGGTCAATCCCAGTGGCCATTATTACCGAATAAAAGATTCCATGTGGATGAACAGAATTCATCATGTTAGTAGCATTTGGAACTCGTGAAACACGTCAATCAGCACAAATAATTCGGAATAATAAATACACTATGCACATTATACAGCGGAAAACGCCGCTAGAATGTAACACTGGGGTTAGGTCGCGAACATTCCCAAGATGGAAGGAGCCGACGAAACCCCGGGTGCAGGCGCACGAAGAGACGCGCAAGAAGACTGTGAGGATGGCAGTGTAGTGCGAATTGGTCGCTGAAAAACAGAGTGCACACGCGCAGGCGCAGCAGATTCACCAACGCAAAATAAAAGTGGAGGCTTTAGGGATCAGCAAGATCGGCTGGAGATCGTGGAGTAGCAGGAGCACGGCAAGATGCCTGTGGCAGCATCTGCTATATACTTTCTGAATCTGCGGGGAGATGTGCTCATCAATCGGATGTACCGTGACGATGTCGGGTAAGGCACTTGCGGCTTCTTTCTCTCTCTTTTTTCTGGGACTAAAGCGGCCTGCCGATGTGAGGAAGTGATTTTGTACCTCTTGTATGTTTCGATCGGGGTCTGTAACGAGAAGCTCGACCTCGATTGCATTTGGATTATGAGTGGTGAATGAGAGCAAACAAAAGAGGAAACGGCGTAGGGAGGTTTGCAAAGAATGGTGGGGTTTGTAGACCATGGATTTGTCGCCTGATTTCTGTAGCTCCAGCTCTGGAAGAATGCTCAAAATGTTATGTGTGGAAACCGCAGTTTTTCTACAAACAGCTACTTGCCAAAAAGCTGTTGAGGAAATTAGGGTTAAAGTGAGGGACACTGGAAAAAAGTTTGTCTTCTGAGATGGGAGTTATTTAGCACAGGGGTTTGAAGTCTGTTACATAGGAGTGGAAATCTATTGTTGGCAAAACCTTGTTAAAATAGCGTGGAGAATGTGTGTTTCATCTCACAGAGGCAATATGGTGGATGCATTCCGCACACATATAATGCAGACAAAGGACCTGGGCACATGTCCTGTGCGCCAAATAGGTGGCTGCTCTTTTCTGTACATGCGCATCAGCAATGTCTACATTGTCACTGTTGTCAGCACCAATGCCAATGCAGCCTGTGCATTCAAGTTTGTGGTTGAGGTAAAGCTTTTGATTCCTGGATTGTTTTAGGTTTTGGTGCCACTTGGTGCCAGATTCAGATTTGATGATGTACCTGCATTAAGATCCATGTGGATGTGATGAATCTCCTGTAGCATGGGAAGTTCACAGTATCAGTTTCCACCTGCCTTTGTGTGCAGTTGGATCTGCACTTAGAGCTTGATGTAGGTGAGAGTCGTTGTTTAGCAGTTATATAGGGTTGATGTGCAGCCAGTCTATATTCCTGTGAGAGAAGAAACTTGACATGATGGGGAACTTCTCTGTCTAGGAGATCTTCCCAATGTGGCCCTCAGACATACACACCAAGAGATGAGGATCTATGTATAACATTTCAGTAGGGTGTTTGAAACCCTTTGTCAACATCTGCATGTTTTCATTACTTTGTAGTGCAGGCAGGTTTAGAGGCTTAACATTATCTACTGTTTTATTGTCTCTGGAAATTTATAGTTTGATTTTATACTCCTGAAAATGTGGGTTCTGACCTGATGAATTGGAGAAGCTGGTATGCAGGAACTGTTTTCCTGTGTGTCCCTATTTGTCATTTGTGCTGAAGAAGCCATGAGATACAATCTGTATTAGGGTCCAAGTTTACTAGTGTTCCATATTAATCTGGATGAAATATTTCTCAGATGTGCCCTTAAATCATCTAGCTGGGCTTGTGATATATATGCTTCATGTGGAGTAACAGTGTGTTTGTGGCACATCAGGCAGTGGCACTTTTCAAGTCATATTTTGGAGGGGCATTCGATGAAGATGCAATCAGGAACAATTTTGTCCTCATCTATGAGCTTCTTGATGGTATGATTTGCCTACTTTTTTGAGATGGTTTCTCAGTTTCTCAATGAATTTTCTTTTAGGGTCTTTGCAGATTAGATGTCAGGAGAGGTGATGAGAGTAAGTGGAATGCAATACATATAATCTCCAAGCCATTTTTACATGAAAAATGTGGTTCCAGTCTTCAGTTTCTTGTCAGCTGTATGCTGTTTACAATGCTCATGGAGTGTTTTGTGTTGCTTTGGTAATCTTCCCATGAACCATTTAGGCATGGCAGCAAACATGCTGTAGAAACTTATACTTCTGGATGATGAAGTACCTGGTGCTAGTAGCAGTTGTGACTAGCATGAAAAGCAGAAACCTGGACTGGCTTCAAAGTTCAAATCATATCTGTTTGTGGGTCCAGGGTAACATCTGCAGAGAATACTTTGTGTCCTGATTGATTGAGATGGTGGTGTGCAGAGATCATGGACTTTGGGTACCCTCAAAATCTGTCCCCTGAAATATTGAAGCTCTACATTACTCAAGAAGGTGTCCGTTCTCCATTCTCCTCAAAGGTGAGCCTGTTTCCTTATTAAATATGCACTGAAGCTTCATGAGTGGACAACTGACATGCCATTTCTAGTTTCTGCTCAGAATGTCTTATGAAATAGATGCGTTGTTGCAAAGGTATCATCCTATGTCAGAAACATCTCTCCAACTTGGCACTCTCATGTGTGTCATGGATGTGAGGCAGCTCAAGTCTTGTTAAAGTTTTGCCCCATTGAGTTTTGTTCTTCAAGGTAATTTGCATTATTTGAGGTTCTCTTTGCTTTTTCACTTTTCAATGTGGTGTTTTGCTGTTGGATGATGTACAGCCACAAGATTCAAGACCACCTGCCAATGCAACACTGCAAGTTACAGGAGCTGTGGGTTGGCGACGAGAAGGGCTTGTCTACAAGAAGAATGAGGTATACTCTGGAACTCTATTTTTTTTGGTCAGACCCGTTTTTTGATTGCCTGATTGTTGCTATACTGGTACTGTATCATGGGATAATGAACAGGATATTGGATGAAAATGGAGTGCAGGTTTTCCTGGATATTGTGGAAAGCGTCAACTTGCTCATGTCACAAAAGGGTGAGTTTGAATCAGCCAGTGAATGGACATCTTAGATGCTCTATGGAGGACAACATTTGATCTTAAGACAGTAATGTGGCAGATTAAATGTCTCTTACATTATCTTTCTTCACATATATGCAATGATGGGCATCTGCACTTTTTGTGTTTTCAGCCTGTGATGACATGTCCATCTGAAATGTGCCAGTTTAATCAGCTCAGGGTATTGGGCATACACCTAATGGAAAATTTGTTTTATCCATGTTGCAGGCACCACTTTGCGATGTGATGTGACTGGAAAGATTTTGATGAAATGTTTTCTTTCCGGGATGCCTGATTTGAAACTTGGACTTAATGACAAAATTGGTTTAGAAAAGGAAGCCCAGGTGAAGGCTCGACCAACAAGAAGGTTTGTTCCACTTTATATGGGGGCTTGGAATGGGGAGTATTATTTTCAGCTGAAAAGTTGCTTAGGCTGAGCTCAGACTTGCTGATGCTTGGTCACAACAGTTTGATTTTGTTACAACAATATTCAAGAGTCTTGGTCTCACTCAATTTATTCATCCTGGCACATTTTACCTGTTTGCAGTGGCAAGACAATAGAGCTTGACGATGTCACATTTCACCAGTGTGTCAATTTGACAAGATTCAACACAGAAAAGACAGTGAGCTTTGTTCCACCTGATGGAGAGTTTGAGCTGATGAAGTGAGTTGCCTTTCCTTTTGGTCAACTTCTTTCTAAGACCAAGACGCAGGCATAAGTATTATGAGTTGCTCAGTTGGCTGGTGATTACATAGTTCATGAGGTTTTTATTCCAGGATGGTATGCTTAAATCTTTTGACCATCTAGCATGTTGATAGATGTTGGCAAAGCTAGGGTTTCTGTATAGCAGTGCATATCTCGTCATATTCTCCTATGAGGTCCTTGTTTGTCTTTCTCTTTTTGGGCTTGCAGCACCCAATAGTTTCTGGAACCATGTCACAGGTATCGAATCACAGAGGGTATAAATCTACCATTCCGGGTGCTTCCTAGCATTAAAGAGTTGGGCCGGACACGGATGGAGGTCAATGTCAAGGTGTGTAATAATCTACATTATGTATGACTTTCCATTGTGCTTGGTCCTTGCCATCCTAATGTCAAATGGAGTTCCTGGATCTAAAATCTTTTGGAAGGATTTTACATCTTGGTTTTGACTTAATCTTTGCAATTTTTGTAGCAAGGTGCACCTCAGAAGGTACATTGGTGCTGGCAAGTGGATGCTAGTCTGAATCAGGAGACCTCTGTACATTTTAATCTCCTTGTGGATTTGTTGAACTCCTGTGCAGCTTGAAAGTGCTGCATGGTAAGGGAGGGGGTCTCTAATCTGTTTAAATCTTTGTTTGAGGGCCACAGGTGAAGAGTGTATTTGGTGCCAAGATGTTTGCACTTGGGGTTGTGGTGAAGGTGCCAGTACCAAAGAACACAGCAAAGGCCAATTTCCAGGTGACAGCTGGCAAAGCTAAATACAATGCAGCACTTGATTGCTTGGTTTGGAAGTGAGATTTTCTTCCTTTCCATCCTTCCATTTCCTTCTGCACTAGCGGTTTCCAGTCTCTCCTTTTGCCTATTCTTGTTGAAGGATTATGTATTTGAGGTTATATGGGTTTGCTATATCATCAACTGGAGTCTATATTGAAGCTGGGTATCCAATCTCAATGGTTCTATAAGAGTAAAACTTTTTCAGTACAATAATTTCAGATTCTTCTAGGATCAGGCATGATGATTTCAGCCACTTGAGTTCTGAATGGCCAATGTCCAAGGGATCACCATTCTGCTTTGATGTGCAGAGTTAGGAAATTTCCTGGACAAACAGAGCTGACAATGAGTGCCGAAGTTGAGCTCATTTCTACGATGGTAGAAAAGAAATCATGGACAAGACCCCCTATTCAAATGGAATTCCAGGTTTGTAGTCTCCTTAAGCACTTTACACCTCATGTTTATTGAGTGGTGGCTATTTTTGTATTTAGGAGGCAAGCAGTTGCTCATCACTAGGTCATCCCTCAAAGTAATGAGCAGGAGGCCTTTAGACTTCCTTGCCCCCATGGAGAGACTTGTAGCAATGCTGGTTTGAAGTCTGGGTCTTGCACAAAATCAATTGGAAACACAAAACCAGTACCTGTGTACTGTGTCTGTATGCTGGTCAATTGCACATCACAAGTTCAGGTTCCATTAACTATGAATTTCATTTCAACTGCAGGTTCCAATGTTCACTGCTTCTGGCCTACGAGTTCGCTTCTTGAAAGTAAGCATTGACATGGGAATTTTTCTCTTGGAGTTCTTGTTATGTTGGGGACTTTGGCCTATTCCAATGCAGATGTGAGATTACCAGCCATGGTAGACTGTTTTTGCTTACTGCTGTGGTATGCATTGTGACAGGTTTGGGAGAAAAGTGGTTACAACACTGTTGAGTGGGTTCGTTACATTACCAGAGCTGGTTCATATGAGATCCGGTGCTGAGATTCCATTCCTTCCGGGTTTTGAAGAATTGTAGATGCTAACAAGGGTACTTCTGGCTAGGAAATTCTTGCTTTTCCCTTTGCATTGTATAAGGGTCACATCTGAGGTTTCTCATTTGTTGATGTATGTATGCCCCGCCTAGATAGGGGGTCTGCATGGGTTCAGTGCTTGAACTTTTACAGTTCTCCTTCCCTAGAGTGTTGCTGTCTATCTTTCTCCTGTTCTAGATTTGGTTAGTAGCAGCAGGTCAGTATTTTGGCCAACAGCTTGGGTACATTGTCTGACAGTTGTGTACACTTAGGGCTATTGAGGTTTGGCATGTATGGTCCTTCATTCAGAGCAGGCTACCTGTAGGACATTCTGTCACTCAAGCTTCCATGTCAATTTGCAGTAGAAGTATCATAGAATGGTGTGCATGGGTTTTCATTTTGTGTTCCAGTCACATCTCAACTTAATGAACACATAGGCATCCTTCTGCAAGATGGCACACCTAGATCCTATTGGAGATAGCTGACTCGAAAGCTCTCTTGTCAAATTGTTCCCTCAGAATAAGGCAGAGAGTCAAGGTGGAGTTGGGTAGTCTGGTAATAGGCTGCAGTTTGGTGCCAGCCATTGTGCAATGTAGTTTCAGCAAGAGTACATGCAAAGGTTTCCTGCATTGGTAGCATTGAACAAATTTTCAGTTGGTAAAGTTTCTGCTTCTCCAGTTAGTTATCAGCTGGAGCAAGTAGTTGTGTGAGCTATCATAGATTCCATGAGTTAAGTTTTCTTCAGCTGGTACTGGAACTTTGGCAATATTGTATGGACCATTCAGAGTTGGAATTACTATCCCGTAGTTGGAAACAATTTTTGAGTTCAATCTAGATGCATTTGTTGAATATTTGTACCTGGAAATATAAGAAAGTCCCATTATTTGAGGTTTACATTTATTTACTGAGTTATTTTCAGATTCAGAGTGCAGCTGTTCCATATATTCCCAGTCTAGGTGCAAATCCTTCAATGAGCTAACTTAATTCAGTTTCTTCATTCTGTTCACACACGGATTTGTTCACTTCACTGTCTTGATGACAGGTTGTAATTATTCTTGGTTGTCTCCATGTTTATGTCAGGTCAGTTCATGATTCTTGTTTGTTCATGATTTGAAATGGACCTGTCTTTTAATTGAAGAGTACTTCCCTGGTTGCAATCATCTGTTTGAAGACTTTACTTTGCACCGATGGGCATTGAAACTTCAGGGGACAAGGAAGGCCACAGAAAGTGTCAGTTTGAAGACTTTGCTGTGCACTAATGGGCATGGAAACGTCAGGGCAAGAGGAAGGCCACAGAATAAGTCAGCTCTTGATCTTGGCAGAGAAGGGGAGAGGGACTGATGACCAGTTGGAGGGACCACTTACTTGCCCCATAAAACAGGTGATATGTCCTAAACGACTGCAGTGGGATGAACATCAAAAGGTTGAGTGTATATTGTACTATAGGTCGGTACGAAGATAGGGATTTTGAACCTTTCTGTTAAGGTGTCAAATGGATCTGCACTCAATAGAGTTTTCATAACTTAGATATTTTCTGTGGTTGTTGCTATGTCTATTTTGAGTAGGGCAGTATCAGCCAGGAGAGATTTGACATCTATTCTCCACCTTGCTACAAGCTGGTTCACTTCACAGTAAGTTCAGGGGAATCCTTGATTTGATCAATGAGATCTATGGATCCATTTCCCTTCCATTTTTAATCTTCCCCCTCAGCATGCAGGGTTATTGCTACATGTACTTTCAATAAATTCTCTGCTTACTTCAATGTTCTTTAATTTTTCCATTGTGTGCATACTATTCTTCTGATTACTAATTTTCCTTTGCTGTGTTAGCAAGTTCCCTAATGAAGGGCAACATGATTCGCTTGTTCACTATCTGTGCTCTGTTTGGTGCTTCTTATGAAGGGGCAAAGGGATTTCAACAGTTATACAGAGTGCTGTCCAGGGAATGACCCAAAGAGTTATTATCAAGCTTTTTTGATACTGACAAATTTTGATGAGGGAAAGGAAAAAATGTGCAACATCTATTACACATCTCAACATGCACATGGAATGCTTGTCAAAGGTGATGCTAGAAATTTTCTGTTTTAACTTTTGTCCATCATTTGTGCCTGATGGAGATGTGCTGTTAAGATCTGCCAAATCTTTGGATTTGACAGACAACACAATCCATGTCGTCTTGTGGTCAATTACCAGAATCACTGCAGGTATGCAATATCAGCAAACCAGCTCCCTTGCAATGTGCGTGTGTCTACTCTAGGAAGAAATTGCTATTTCCAAGTTGTTTGTGCAAACCTTTGCTCCCTCTGTATTTCATAAAAAACTTTCCTTGGATTACATGCATAAATTTAGGCTGTGGTGACATAGGCAATAATGGAGCTTGGATAAAGACAAAAGGGGCTAGAGACTCCCTGTGCACACCTGATGTTCTGAGTGCCTGCACCCTTGTTGGTATGGTGCAGCAATGAAGGACAAAAGTGTTTATCACTTCAGAAGTCTGCAAGAGTTGGAGCCTATCAAATGGAGAGCCAGAATCACAGGTATTGTGTGTGTATCCGACTACGATTCTCATTCCACCAAATCTTTGCTTGCCTTTCAGTGAATTTGTCACGGCTGCCACACAGCAATGCACTCATTGTGTCAAAACTTTCAATGTTTCAACAATGTCACAGAAGATCTAGGACCTCAAGAGCAGCATACATTCATAGGCTCTTCTTTCTAAGAGCTATTTCCACCTTTGCAATTGGATTCTGGTTGCTGAATTTGGCATGATTTCCACTTGATCTGTGGAGTAAATCTCAAATGCTTGTCTTTCACACTCTGAAATTGAGAAACTGGTTGAAACAGTAGACTTACCTGAACCTCACCCGCTTCAAATCCCTTGCACCCCCTGGCAAGATCATCAGTGTAAGATAGACACCAGGGACATCTTCCTCAACCCATGAGTTCTCATCATCGTCATCATATGTGTCCTCACTGCTTTCCTCATTCTCATGGGCTTCTGCTTCATGTGGTCTCTCATCAGCAACTGACTCTGCTTTTATGCTAGCTGCATCTCTCATTGATGACAGTGATGGACTGCTGAAACCTGTTCTTGAACTCTTCATTGAATCTCCTTGAGACAAGCCTTGCAAAACTCCTGGACTGTAGGCAGGAGTTGCATAATCAGATGCTCCTGAGACCTGTCACCAGATGATACAGAGCACACTCATCAATCCATTTTGTAAACTCTTGGAAAATCTCAGAAGACAAAACCCTTGTCCTCAATCATCATCTCTGCTGAGATTGATACTGGCAAGCTGATCACAAGCAGTGCAACACAACAAATCCCAGATATACCTCTTCCTCTTCGTCTGAACTTGAAGTAGGTTCATTTGTTTCTGCTGTTTGTTCAAAAGGAAGTGCATTGTACATTGCACGGATGCGATTGCCATTCTCTGTCCACCAAGATTCAGCTTCTGTTTTGCTGAAGATCTCACGGCTGCGTGAAAACAAGTTCCTCACCACCATTGTGTGAGAATCATTTGAAGAAAACCAAAGCTTCATATTGGCATGGTATGTAGCAGCACATATGATGGAACAATCTCTTCTGTGCACGACTAGAATCTCATGGTGAGAACCTCGTCACAAAGAAGAAAGTGCTTATACAACAACAGCAACAGAGCAGGTACATGGTGAGTACCTGAATCGGATGCGCTTGAGAGCATTGCAACCATTGGACAAGGCAATGAATGTGACAAACACTCCAAGTTCCACTTGAGAGAACCACTCTGTCCCTGGAGAAGATTGTTCCATATGTTGTGCCATGCCATTTGAAGCTTTGGTTTCTTCACTCACTCTCACTGCATTTGGACCACCCTGATTGTCATTCTTCCCTTGATTCCAGCACTGTGCACAATCCTTGCTCTGCGGACAGACAATAGAGAGAACCAATTCATAAGCACAATCATGCTTGGCCATTTATTCTTTTTTCCCCCCTCATTTTGCACCAGTTGATTGTCAGTAGAATTCAGTAGAATGCGCATGACATGTAGATGGCACTGATTCTGCAGTTTCTCACTTCACTTACGTTGAGCATTTGGACCTCTGCCATTGCGCCTCGCACAAAGGCGCAGGAAGGAGCCAAAGTTGTGCAATCATCTTTGTAATGGTGGTGCGACGATGGCGGCAAACTAGAGAACTGGCCATTCGGGATCTCTGTCGCAGTTTCCGACGACGAGGAGGGCACGGGATGATGATGATGATGGCCCGCTGCTTGCGCTGCATCCTGGTCGTATACAGATGCAGTGCAAGGTCTGCACGAGTGCTTGTATGCACCTGCAGTGACCTTCAAAGCTAACTCCTTCAGCTGCAAAGCCCGAGCCACAAATTCCAGAGCAGATCACTTCAGTGAAATTCTTCAAAGAAACTCGATTATGCAAAGAAACTCGATTCCAAAATCACAAAAGCAAAAAGCTTCGACATCGGACCTGACAAGTGAAGGCCTTCAGTCTCCGCAAGTCGGGTCTCGAGTCGCAGCTCGTCGTGGTTGTCGTCGTCTCGCCAGACTCTGTGGCCTCGTCTAGATTCTTAGGAGTCATACATGCTAACATTCGGGTCGACATTTTGCTTACCCTGCCTGCATGCAGTCATTCGTTTCTGCTGCCGCTTGCTGCTATTCTCTTCACATTGAAGGCGCCAGATTCGCGACCATGATTTCTGCAGCAGGCTCTCAAGAGACTCTTGAAGGTTAAAAAGAAAACGTCTCAGTTTTCCAAAGACTTGTGGAATTTTTCTTATCCGTCTTCTCGACGGATTTGTTACCGCGTACGGGATACTTCCTTGATGCTGAATCTCTCTTGGTTCCTCCCCTTTCACGGTGTTTCTTCCTCTATTTGCATCGTACCTATCCCTCTTTCTTCCTCCCTTTTCTTATTGCCTACGAGCTTCGATTTCTCAAGCTCTGTCGATTCTCACATCAATCGCACGCGGATCTATCACATTTTCTTTCTCCCCCACGAGAAAGTTAGGATGCATAAACTTTGGCCTCTTCCCAAGTTGCTCGCTGCTTCTTTCAAGGTCTTGCCTCCACTAACGTCCCTGCTCATCAGCTCCGTCCCTTCTTCCATACACACAATCTGCCTCACAAAAGAGTTTTCTGCTTTCTCTCCTGCACAAAATCTCAAAAGGACCCACAACAGGAAGAATAAAACGGGGACCTACAATTCCCGCCTTTTAGAAAAAAAATTCGGAAGAAGAAATCCAGTTTTACTCAACAAACCAATGCGCCGGCCTGCCGCACCGCAAGCTTCACCTCCGGCTCCTTTCCACCATGTTTCTCATCACCTACAATTTTTTTTTTTCAAAGATCCACAAAAAAGCAAACGATCTACTACAATGTGCACTGCAACAACACGGAAAACTTCACCATCATCTTCTCCAATCCTCGAATTCTTTGAGGAAGAAAAAACACGCACATAAAACTTCAAAGGGTAAAATAAAAAAAACGCTTTGCAGTTCTTTTCTGATCTTTCTTCATCTCAAAAAAAAAAAAAAAAAAAAACCAAAAAATATTTTTAAAAAATTATATACAATCCCATTACATTCATAAAAAAAAATCCAACACACAAAAAAACCCAACTTTTTTAAAATATCAAACC